>OGQZ01000310.1_pt1 | contig 42189 bp, 61 predicted proteins | sample 1553321 | NCBI WGS metagenome assembly OGQZ01 (sample SAMEA2579958, study PRJEB22360) | human gut metagenome | reverse complement strand
TTATAAGTGCCACGTCATTTGCGTTATTGCGGTTGAGCATGGCTTTGCTGCGCTCTATGCCACCGTTCACTTTGCTGTCGGCGACATTTTCAAGGCCGTATGCTATGGTGTTTTTGGCTGCCCTGACCGGCACGAAAAATGCGTTGCCCACGATGTTTCTGACATGTGTACGAGGATTGCCCAGCATTGCGAGGTATCTGAAATTGTTGAGCTTTTCATACCATGTCGCGTCTATCTGCTGTGCTACGCTCTGCTCTATGTTCGCCCACGCGGTTTTTATGCCGTCCTCATTGCCCTGCCTGAGCGCCTTGGCATACTCATCGTAAAGGATTTTGTCAACATGTATATCCGCCTTGTTGTCCTTGTACCGCTCATTGAGATCTTCCTCGATGTTCTCAATCGACTTTGCCGCGAGGTACAGTCTGCATTCGGGCGAAAGCTTGTTGAGAATGCGCATAGCCTGCAAGGACTGCGCCGTGTTCGTGGAGTTTTTGACCATGAGCGATGCAATGTCCATCGCCGTTACGTAGTCTCCGCTGTTGACAGCATTGTTGTAAAGGGCAATGCCCATAACGGTGTTGTCCTTCGATACTCTGCCGCTGTTTATCTCGGCCTTGTAGTTTGCAAGCGCCTGATCCCAGCCGTCGTCAGAGATAGTGCGTTCGGCCTTTTTAAGCGCTTCCTCGTCGGAGTATGCAATGTGCGAGAACTTACCCAGTGCCGCATCCTCTCTCAGCGCGTCGGAGAACTCAGCCGGTGTCATGCCGCTGTTGGCTATGGTGGAAACATGCTTGCTCGTGAGCTTGCCGTTAAGGTCTTCCTTTGGTATCTCCTGCGGCGCCCTGTGCTGCTGTTCGGCGAGATTTGCCTCCTGCTCCTTGCTTATCGGGTGCAGTACGCTGTCGCCCTCGCCCTGAGCCTCCGTTACCCAGCGCTCGCCCACGGTTTCCTCTCCCGTGAAGTTTGCGGAAGCTGCGCCCATGCCCTCCGGCAGGTCGTTGCCCACCCGCTCATCAACTCTCGTGAGAACGTTTTGAAGGGCTTTCATTTTGGCGTAGCTTTCGAGTTTTCTATGCTCACGCGCATATTGATTGCTGAGTACCGTAAAGCGGTTTTTCGCCTTGGTGGTAGTGTCGTAGTCTGCGCCGCTGTCCTCGGCCTCTGTAAGCGTCTGCTGCGCCGCACTGAGCTTTTCGCGTATGTCCTCGACCTTGCTGTACTGCTTCTGATAGTCGCGTATAAGGCCGCGCTCGTTCTCGTTTGCGGCATCCTCCGCCGTAGCCTGTGCAAGCTTCCGCTCATTCTGCCGCCGCAGCTCGTTAAGTCTCTCCGGCTCGCGGGAAAAATGCGCATCCGGCACGTCATTTGCGATCTTCATTCGGGCTGCATCGTCTCCGGCTCTGTATTCTTCGACGGCATTTATTCCTGCTTCTTTAAGTGCCTTGCGCAGCGTATCCGACGATGTGTCGGGGATAATGACCTTGCGTATCTCGTCGAAGCCGACCACGCGTTCAGGCTTTGCCTCGAAGATGTTGACCGGCATATTATTAACGTCAAACAGCAGCGCAACTATATCGCTCGCCATTTTATCGGTAAGCGGATAGTTATACTTCTTGAAAAGCGCTTTCACGTTCGCGGGGCTAACATATTTAAGCTCCGTTGCCTCCATAAACACTTCGCCTATAGAGTCCAATTCCATAAGCTCGTTACTGTAGCCGCTGTGGGGAACGAGGTTATAAATGTCGTGCATGAGCTCGGAAAGCCTGCTGTCAAGCGCATCGGATATTTGGCTTGCTTCCTCCGCTGTCAGGTGCTTCAGGCGTCCTTCAAGCTTGTGCATATCTTCGACGCTCTTGAAGCGCTCGGCAGCACCTGCACGCAGACTTTTAACGCCGTGGAAGCCCATAACGTTTCGTGAGTTTCCGTCGCCCTGCGAAGCCATTGCCTTTACTATGCCGTCAAGTGTATTCGGATAATGCGTAGCCTTGAAGCTTCGTCTATTTCCGCTTGAAGTGTAATAATCTTTGTTGTTATAAAAACCGCTGTCCTTTACTGCGTCGCCGTACAGGTCATTGAGCCACTTAATATATTCGCCGCTGTCAACGGCTTTTCTTATAGCAATGTTTGTCGCGTCAATATCGACTTCGGTTTTTCGGGTCTCAGCACCATCCTTGAGATATTTACGCGCATTGGTTGCTTCCTTGATAAGCTCTGCCGGTTTCATTGCATCAACTACGGATTTTGCCGTTTTCGCATCAATTCCGTCTTTGGTGTAATACTGCTCGAACGCCGCTTTAAGCGCATCTCCGTGCTTTGCAAACCATGCCTTTCGCGCAGCGAATGGAGCTTCATTATGTTTTGCAGCCATGTCGTTGAGAACATCCGCGCCGAGCGTGTTTATCAGCGCATCATATACCTCGATCTGATTATCCGTAAGCCGCGTTATCGTTTCGGTTTTCACCGATTCAACAGGCGTTCTGCCGGTGTCAGCAAGGTATATCTGCATCATCCGCGTGTCATCGGCAAATTTATCTATTAGCCCCTCCACGCCGCCGTATTTCGTGAGTGTGTCATCAAGGTAATTGGCAGACTCATATAACGGACTCACAAAATCATGACCATGTTTTTTCTCAAGCTCGTAATATTTGCGTCGTATTCTCTGAGCCGCCTTTTCGTTTGCCTCGTATTCCATGCGCGGGAAAAGCGGAGTCCATGCATCTGCTGAGTAAACGGTGTTGCGCCTGTCAAACTTCGGGTCAACTGTTTCCTTGCCGAAAACGACGGTGATATTGCCAAAATTCGTGTGCGGTATATCGCTTTTTGTTATTGCGATACTCGGCATCGGAAAACCGCCGAGTTTGAGCGTTTTCAGAAGCTTTGTCTCGTCAAGATTGTGCAGCGCGATAAGATTTTTCTTCTGCTCTATCGGCGCTTCCATGGAAAATTTCTTGACAGCGGCATCAGCAAATGATACACTACGGATGAGACCAAACTTGGTTCCCCCGAACGGCGTAGAGCGCCCTAAGGCATTGAACCATGCTTTGGTTTCTTTTTTATTCTCTCCGAGGTAAAGGATATTGCTGTCGTTTAAAAGTTTATCTAAATTGTGAGAGCGTGAGCCCACACTTCTTATTTTGTTAACAAGCGTAATGCTGTTACGCCTCTTTGTAGAATTAACGCGCAATGCAACTACTATAGGGTTACCATTCGCATCAAATACCTGACCAAAAACCATAACTGTATTGTCATATGATTCTGATATTGCAATAGGGTGCTGCAAAATCTCAGGTATTTGTTTAATAACAGATTTCGTGATTTCTCCTTTTTCAAGAAGTTGTTTTGCGGCCTTACTTTGGTCGAACCAAATATCTGTATTTGGTATTCCTACTTTCAACAGCGGTTCAGAAACTCCGCCGACTCTGAATGCACCGCCATGGTCTTTGCCGTCCCACTGGTCTATCTGTCTGGCAAAATACTTATCTTCTGCTTGCCGCGAGAACATAACCCCGCTCTTCGGCGGTGCTCTGCCTTTGTTCGCAGTCTCGGCGGTGTGCTTGCGGAAGCTCTCCTGTACCTTGCCGTAGTTTGCGCTGTCGTGCTCCGTTCCGGCAAAGATGTTTATCTTGCCCAGCGCGTCGCAGCACATTTCCTCGAACGCCTCGGCCTTGCTTATCGTGTCGCCGTATGCGTGTCTGTAGACCTCAACAGCGCTGTTAAGCTCTTTCTCCGAGAGGTCTGAAAGCATAGCACTGCGCAACTCGTCAAGGCTTATATCGCCCTGTGCGATTGCCGCGTGCCCCATCTCGTGGCGCATTATCTGCTCTGCGGATATGTCGGGATGGTCTGAGCGCACCATAACGGTCTTGCTCTCGGTATCGACCATGCCTCTGAACTCGCCGCCGCTGCCCTTGATATTGCCGCCCTCGAAATATGTGACGTTATAGCCGTAGCTTCTTGCAAGCTCACGGCCTTTTTTCATGCTCTCGGTGTCCTCACCGGAGTAGTAGACGTTCTCCTGCTCTACGCCGTTATAGACTACTTTTTGCCCAGTTTTGCCTTGAGCTGCGCTATAACCGCTTTGTCTGCCGCTATCTGTTCCGGCGTAAGCTTCGACTGCGCCTCTTTCCACTGAGGGTATTTGTCCTTCGGTATTCTGACCGTTAAGCCGTTGGCCGCTGTCGCGTAGACGTACTCCATTCTCGTTTACCTCCTGTGTGTTTATCTGGTTGTTTACCTGTGTGCTTACATTATCGCCCTGCACCGCCGCATTGTCAACCGCCGCCTGAGTTGTAGATGCACCCATGTTATAGGCTATCTCCGCCTGTGCGCGGTTCAGAACGGGCACTTTGATAAGCGACTCTTTGTTCGCGCCCTGCTGCCCCATCTGATACACAGCATCAAACGCCATTTCAAACGCCTCGGGAGACTCGACGGGGGCGAGATCGTATGTTCTGCTTATAACCTCCGGGGAGACCGTATATCGCTCTGCCATGCTGTTAACAACGCTGTTCTTTGTCGCCGTTGTGCGGATGTTGGCAACTGCGCCGCTCCCGGTCATGGTATTCACAGCCTGCTGCATTACCGGGCTGCTGTCTATGATGCTCTGCTCCGCTCTCGTCAGTTTTTGACCGCTTGCAGCCTTGGCAATGACCGTCGCGGTGTTATCGTCAACAAGCGTACCGCTGCGCTCAAGAGCATTTCGCACTGCCGGCGTGTCTCTCTCAGCCGTTATAAGCTGTTCAAGGTTGGCTGTTTCCTTGTCGCTCAGGTTTCTGTTGCCTCTCTTTGCGCTGTTGTCAAGGATGTTCTGATATTCTGCGGCGGTCAACTGTGCCTGAGAACCCTGTTCGGATGCAATCCCGGCGTTTACAAGCTCGCGCTGATAATTTTCATACGCTCTCTGCTGCGCGTTCTCGGCGCGATACTGACCGCTTATAACGTTCGTTCCTGCGCCGAAAAGGCCGAGAGTGCTGCCGATGATGTAGTCCTCGAGCATCTGCTCTGCGTCCATGTCCTCGCCCAGGTCAGACCAATCGCCCTTGCCGTCATCCAGCTTGAGCACACGGTCTGCAACAGGGTTCAGGATATCCGAGAGGACTTCCTCTAAGCCTTCTTCGTTCGCGCCGACAATGACCTTGAGCGCCGTGCGGCCTTTGTCCGTCTTTGCCAGTCGGTTTACAAGACCGTTAACAAGGCTCTCGTTTCTGATAATGCCCTTGCCGTATGCGACTTTGGAAGCAGCGCCGAAAAGCTTCTCTGTAAGCACTTCGATTGCCGCGCTCTTGAGGCCAGAGGTAAACTGGTCATTGATATCAAGGCCGTTGTTTCTTGCCTCCTGCGCTCCGCTTCCTGCCGCTCTCATTCCCATTGCCACAAGACCTGAGCCGGGGAGAATGGCGTTCATAGCCGCGTCACCGGCAAACTGCAAGCCTGCAATGCCGAAGTCAACAACGCCCTGTCCGAACTTGCCTAAGCCCTCTTTTGCTATCTGCTGATACTCATTCGAGCGTGCGGCAAGCTCATCGGCGGTGTCAAAATTCTTTTGCCCTGCTCCTGCAAGCGCTGCATAACCGCGCTCAAAGGCCTTTTGGCTGTCCTCATGCTGCTTCTTGAGACCGCCCTCGCGCGTGTTTATGTCCTCGCCGTTGAGCATTGCGTCATATCCGGCTTTAAGCCTTGCGCTGTCCGCTGCATCTCGCGCTTTTGTCTGCGCGTCCTTTTCTTTCAGCAGACCGAAAAGGTTTGAAAACGCGCCTGCCGTGCTGTATATTGCAGCGTTCGCCGTAGCGTCAAATCTCGTTGTTTTTGACGCGCCGTAATCTCCCGCGCCCAAAGCGCTTATCTGCCCCGGCTTGCGCTCGCTGCTTTTTTTGCCGTAAGATATAGCGTCGCTGCCCTTGGTGAGCTTTTTGGCGTTCCCGGCTTGCTGCAAAGCAGCGAAAGCAGGGTTGTTACGAGCAAGAACTTCGCTCACTTCGGGCAATTGTCCTCTATTCTTACCAACTTTGGATTTAGCACTGTTTGTGCCGTAACCCTTGGCGATTGCCTGTGCTTTCTGGGCATAGGCTTTTTCGGTCTTTTCGCGCCCTGCTTTTGCAGCAGCCTCTATCTGCTCTTTTGTAAGATTTATTTTCTTCGCCATCTTTAACCTCGCTGAACTTACAAGCTGATATTTGCCTGAGATTTAAGCTTTCGTTTGAGAACATTTATATCATCATCGGTTAAACTCGAGTTTTTATTCCATGCATCGACGAGCGAATTAAGGCTGTTATAGTTTTTGCCGTTCCATGTGAAAATGCCCTCGTCAGGGTCAAAATTAAGCTGACGAACTTTTTTTACTGAAATACTTCCATCTTTGTTTACCTTGAAGTCTTTGCCACTCGGATACCTATTTCCCCCGCCGCCTGAGCCGCCGCTTCGTGCCGCCGTCTGAGCCGCCGCCTGCTGCTGATAGTAGCTCATGAGGGAGTTGATATATGACGGGTCATAGCCTGCCGTGCTTATAAGCGCCTGAGAGGGCGTGCCGCCGGCTGCAATGATTGCGTCTATCTGGCTCTGTGCAAGCTTCTGGGCATCCTGCCGCCTGTTGTAATTGCTCTCGCTCAGCTGCATGTCCTGATTCCACTTGTCGATAAGCTTGTTGTATTCCTGCTGATCAAGCGTGTTGTTCATGTTCCAGTTGTTGAGGAACCGCTCATAATCCGTTGCATCCGCGCCGGAAACGAGGCCATACAGGTTGCCGAGATTGCTTATGTTATCCTGCTGCTGCTGATATGCCATGCTTGCCGCAGCCGCAGCCGCCTGATACGCCATTTCGGCATTCGCGACTTCCTGCTGGTAGCGCTGGAAATCGACCTGATCGCGGTCAATGTACATGCCATAGAGGTCTTTCATATTCTGCCCTTCATCACGATATTTGCCGTATGCTCTGTCGTAGAACTCGGGCAGCATCTCCGTTACCTTTTGCAGATACGCATTGTACATCTGCTGTCCTACGGCCTGTGAATAGGTCGAACCATAACCTCCCGTGAGGGCTGCTGCCTGCCCCATTGTATCTTCCATTGCAAGCTGTCCCTGCTTGGTGTATAGGTCTTTATACTGCTGATACAGCGGGTCAAGCTCTTCGTTGTAACTAAATTCCTCACGGTTGAGCAGTTTATTCAAAAGCTCGTCTATCTGCGCGTCATACTGCGGATTGTACGTCGGTGCAGAATATCCCGGCATGGAAATAGTCGGAGCATTAGTTATTGCATCGGTAATTGAACCAAGGATTTTGTCCAAATCTTCGGAATACTTAGAGTTGTAATCCGTCGATGGTGTGTGCCGCTCGGTTTCGGTGGTAAAGCTATATTTATTGGTGCGCGGCAAATTCATGTTGTTCGTGTCGATTTTTTCGTTTCTTGCCTGCTCCGTTTGCCTTGCTCCGGTCATATCTCCGGCGGCTGCCTTTGCCGCGGCGGTAAGGCCTAAGTCTGCGGCGCTGGTGTAAGTAATTCCGTTACCGTAAGTTATATTAGACGCACCTGCATGAGGGTTTTTGCCGACGTCGATGTTCAGCCCTTCGCCGTTTATTTTTGCTTTTCGTCTGTTGTACGCCTCATCATACGCCGCCCAATCTCCCTTGGCCGCCGCTTCGTTCATTTTCGCTTTATAGTCAACACCGTTTTCGTATGTAATTACAGTGCCGTTTTCATTTGTCCATGATTTTAATTTAGCCATTTATCCCTCCGTTAATCCTGTGCTTTTCCGACTGCTATGTACATCACCGTGCAGCTCCCGGCCTCGTCCGCTTTGGGAAGCGAGGCGGTAAAGCCGGTCTTGCTAACGTTGTCGGATTTTATCGTTATATTGCGGTCTGAAAACGGCTGAGAGCAGATAACAACGGGCTTGTCTGCAAACTTCGCCTTGCTTCCAAAGCTCACGCTCACCGACGTGTCGCTCTCTGTGCCGTATGTCATTTGGAATGTGCCGTAAGCAACGTTGCTGTCGGATGAGACCTCGGCAACAACAACGCTGCTGCTCGTGCTCGTCTGGCTGCTTGTGTCACTTGCCGCGCCCTCGACGTTCAGCCACACCGAGAGGCTTTCGGCGAGCTGAGCCGTATATCGGTGCAGCTGAGTTACCTTTTCCTCGGATGTGCCAAAAATTCGAGGCGGCTGAGGTATTACTATCATTTGATATCCGTGCCTCCCTCAAACTGTTTGCTGAAGCTGTATAGCCGCACCGTGCCATGACCCGAGAGCTTTATTCTGAAATGGTCGCAGCGCTTAGGCTTGACAGGAACCATGAATGTTGTCGTGCCCTGTCCTTTTATGCGGCCTTGCTTTTCCCAAACGCCGGAGCTGTCGTATTCGATGTAGATCATCATCTCCGAGCCTTTGGGCAGCATCATGCGCAGATTAAAGCGGCTTATGTACTTCTGACCGGTGTAGTTATAGCCCTGCAAGCCCGTTATGGCTTCCCACTCAAATGCGGCTTCTTCATTGCCTGTTTTCGTGTAGTCGGATATAAGGTTTATTGCGTATCCGTTGCTGTCCTCGGTGACGAAGAATGTTTCATTGTTAATCGAGAAGAATGCGAGCGCGTGCTTTTCATCTTCCTTGTGCCACAGTCCGCGCTTTGTGTCGTACACGAACAGCGACCATTTGCCGCTTGTGTCTTTGAGGGATAGATAATACTTGCCGTTTGCACTGCCGCCCTCGGCCGCAACGTAATACACGTTACCGAGCGGCGCGCCGATGTCATATGCCTGAGTGCCGTCAAACGCCATCACGCCGCCGCGAGACTTGTAATAGCAAACATCATCTATCACAGTGACCGAACCGCTGCACCCCGTCTGAACGCCCTGCACGGTCTTATCTATGATTTGATGTGCGCCGGAGCTGGATATATAGACCTTGTGATAACAGTTTTCCTTGAAGAAAATCAGGTTGCCGCCGATGTTTGCCACGCCTGTAAAAGCGCCCGGAGTGCCTATAGATGCACGGTATGCGTCGGTGCTAACGCCCTTGTAGGTTGACCAGCGGGTTTCATCGCCTAACTTTGATGCGTATATCTCATTTACATTCGTTTTCTCGGCATCTTCGGATGCTTCATAGTTATATCTGCATCCCCAAATGCGGTTTTGCGCCTGCACAACAAAATCAAGGTCTGGCGCATCCCTATAAAGCTTTATGCTGCCTGCTGTCTGGTTAAAGTCTCCGGTTACGATATCAACGAATACATATATAAGCTCGACCGTGTATGACTTTGTGCCATCGGCCGCCGTTGTCTCGTTGGTCTTATTGATAACTCGCTTTGCCGGGGTATGCTGCCCTTCAAACTTTGCCGAGTTATCGTCCTCGGAGAACGTCGCGTCGGTAAAAGATATCTCTATCGTGTCACCGCTATCGATGCTGATTTTGTTTATTGCCTTTTCGGTCATTGTACCCATCGGCAAAACGATACGTGCCTTTATGTCGCTTGTCTTAGCCCATGATCCGGCAATGTACTTTTTCCACACCGCGCCGGTATCGGTGCTCGACGTGTCAAGCCACAAGTCACCCGTTTTAGGGCTGGGCGGCGCTGTTGCACTCTTGGTAAAGGTCACTGCTTCGCCGTCTTCTGTGCAAGCCGTAAATTTTATCGGTGTATCCGTCGTGGCCGTCGCCTCGATAGACTTATACAGCTTTTCATACTCGTGATTTTCCGTTGTATCTGTTGCCGTGCCGCTCTCGCTTCGAATACTCAGCTTATCGGGATAAATAACGAGCTTATTGGAGAAAAACATCATCTGCTTTGTGCTTTCCGATATGCTGATTGAGTTATCTACCACACCGTCTACCGTTAATAAAACCTTTTTGGTTGTGGTATATGTACCGGTGCCGCGATAGATTTTGTAAATCCCGACTCCGCTATCGGCGGTCTTGCCGACAACGTAAAGATTTGAGTCAACGTCGGCGATCATGCCGTATATCGCGGTAAATTTCCCGGCAGCTATAATGCTCCTTGCATCGCGATTACCCATGAGCGGATAGTAATCGCTCGTGAGATTTTTCATATCATAAAACTCTCCGTCGCCGATTTTGTAGTTGTGGTTATAGCCGCCGAAGGTATCAACGACTGTCTCGATTGTGCTGCTTTCGGGTATAGTTATATATGTCGGCATGCAGTCCTCCCTAAAACCTGAAATGCGTCAGTTTCGGCAGCGGTCTGTGCGCCGCGTCATATGCCTGCGCAAATCGCGTGTAACCGTCGTTGTAAAACAGAACGGCCTTATTGTACTTGGCATCCTCGCCGTTTTGCTGCGCTATTTTGGCCTGTAGGTAATTAACATAGATATCTTCTGCATACGGCTCGGGAACCAGCAAATCGGTCGCTATGTCCTCTGCTGCATACTCAGGCTTTTCAAACTTCTCCGCGCCCTCGTGCGTGGCTATCAGGTCTGTATACACCATCTGGTCAATAGTCAGCAGCCATCGTACCTTTTCGGTTTCATCGTATGCGTTAGGCGTAAGCTTATCGGTAATTTCTATTGCTTCTGCAATTGTCATATTGTTCTCCTATTAAAATAGCCGCCATGAGGCGGCTGTTATTTTTGATATTAATTAGTGCGCGGCAAACTTCATCTCGTCGATGTGTTCGTCGAGCATGCGCTGAGCGTAGTTTGAGCGCTCGATCTCGTCCGCCACTTCTTTGGGGACGAAGCTTGTTTTGCCTTTGGGCAGCAGATAGTTTTTGCCGTTTATCGACACAAACAGATCGGGATCACTGTTTCTGTCGCCTCTCGGTATAAACATTTCAACTCTTTCATCTTCTGTTTTTTTAGCCATGTTTTGCTCCTCTCAGGCGGAGGGGCAGAGTGTTCCGCCCCTCCCGGGATAATTACTTGTTTTCTTCGTCAGTCGCGGAATACGAGCTGACGGACATCACGCGGAGTACGCGCTCAGGGTAAAGGATAGTTGCGCCGTTGGTCTCGAACTTGTAACCGATGGTGCTGAACTGGTTAAGAGGACCGCCGATTTCGTCCTTGTCATGAGCGATCATCTCAAGGCCGCCGCCCTCGGGGTCGATAATGCCAAAGCCGTCCTTGCCGAAGAAGTAAGTCGCATAAGTAACGCCATCGGACTTATTCTTGTAGGTAGCGCTACTGGAATACTTGTAGCTCGCGCCGAGAATAGGTGCATAGGTATCCTCGATGAAGCGGCAGCCGTGCAGCTCGCCGATTTCGCCGTTGAAGATCTCGGAGGTAGCTGCATACTTATGCACTTCAATCCATTCCTTGCTCTGGCGCAGGTCATATGCAACAGAGGGATGGATAACAGCATAGTATTTGCCGTTTATCTTGGGCACACGGTCTTTCTTGAGCTTAGTAACGGCCTTGTTTACCATGGTGGGGGTAAGCAGTGCCCAGCCGTCAGGAGTCGAGCTGCCGCCGCTGGAAGTAGTGCCGCCTGCGCCCATGGTTACCGGGGAAGTAGGAGTAGAAACTTTAGTGCCGTCCTCGGTGACGTTATCGCAGTACATTACGTTAGTACCGACAAGCAGCGCATCACGGATAAGGGTTTCCTGAGTAGCCGCAGCGGATGCGCCCATTTCCTCGGTCGCTGCAAGAATGACATCGTCATATGCGCGCATCTCGAGCTTATCGGTGATAGAGGTGTAAGTGCCATACTGCGTGATAGATGCAGTCAGCTTAGTTGCGCCAAACTGCTGACCGGTGGGGATAACGCCTTCCTTAAGCTCAGTCGCCTTTGCAAAGGTGTTAAACTTACGCCATTCAACAGTGGTGCCGCCGTTCTTGGGCAGTCTCTGCTTGCGGCCAAACTGCGCATAGAACATCTCAACTCTGGCATTTTCGAGCAGCTCAGTGTCATAGAACGTCTTAAGTTCGGGCGCCATCGTGTTAGTGGCAGGGCTGGCCGCGACGGCCTCGCCGGTGTATGCGTTGGTGTAGTTGGAGGTGCCGTTGCTAACAAGGGTGTTAACAACGGTGCCTGCATCTGCGAAAATCTGAATCCAATTAAAATTGATCATATCGTTTCCTTTCATGGTCATAGGCCACGCGGAAACGCTCAAGGCTTAAAACTGCCCGGGATATATCTTTTCACCCGATCTGATCCGGGCTTTCAACGCCTCTCTCTGCTCCCGTGTGGCGTTTCTGTAATCAAACGTCTGAATGGAAGCGTTAGAGGACTTGGGAACGCCGCCCTCACTCGGGCGCGATCTATTCGACTGCACAGCATTAGACACCTGCTGCACCGATGCTTTCAGCGCTGCCTGCCGTATGCTTTCCTTTATTTCATCTCGATGCACAAGTTCATATGCATCCTCGAGGGAAAACATCAGGTCAGGCGCGGTCAAGCGTCGGAATGTAGGGTTGTCCAGCTCTTTCCGCAAATCAAAGTTGGGGTATTTTTTCTGAAGCTCAACGGCCTGCGCGTTCATCTTGCCCAGATGCTCCATAAGCTTCTGCTCGTTGATAAACTGCTGCTTTTGCGCTTCTGCCGCTCTTGCCACAGCCTCGGAGCGCTCGAGCTGCTTTGCTACCTCGGTCGATACACCCAATTCCATTGCACGATCTTCGTAATACTCGTCATCGTCCGCGACCGCCTTTGCGATTGCGTCATAATCTCCCGAGTCTACGCCGTACTTTTTGGATAGCAGCTGCAACGCCGGAGCAAGCTTCTCAAGCCCCTCGGCGTCCGCCTTGTACTTTGTCTTTGCCGACGAGACTACTTTCTGCATCTCCCGGTTGTAGTCGGGGTCTGCCATGATTTCATCCCATGTAAGCCGCTTTGCTGTGTCTTTAGTCTCTGCTGCCTCTATGGCTTCCTTTGGCGCAGCGGCGGCCTGCGCATCGGCTTTAGGCTGATTAACAGCTTTGCCATATTTCGCCCGTCCGAGTTTTTCCTTAGGCACTCCAAGCTCTGCGAGCCTGTCAGCCGTGGTTTTCGGTGCTGTCTGTTCGGCGGCAACAGACACATTAACGCCCGTGTTCTGCCCGGCGGCGGCAGATGTTTCGCCCGAAGTGGCTGCACCGCCATCGCCGGTACCGTCCGCGAATAGCTGCAGCCAACTGAATTTGTTGTGCATTTACATGCCTCCTATTTATTTGCCCGTAGGTGGACAAGTCCGTCGTACCGCCTGCAGGGCTCGAACCTGCATCTCTATCTCTCCGAGCGTTTTACCGTTAAACTAAGGCGATATACAAAAGGGGCGGAGAAGGGGGGACTCCGCCCACAAGAAAGGAGAAAGCAGACTATTACAGCCGCCGTCTGCCGGGGCGGCATCTTAAAGGAGGTGAACTTGCTGTCTCATGCAACCCACGTTTTCAGCATAGCATTTACTTATGCTTTGCTTTCAGCCCCACCTTGCGCATTTTTTTCAGTTTCTGTGAAAATTTTTATGCATTCCGGGTATTCCTGCATCAGCAACACAAAGCCCTTGACTATTACCGACATTTCAATGACCGCCACAGGGTCATATTCAGTCAGCTTTATTCGCGCTTTGCCGTCGGATATATCAATTTCCGTGATATCTTTGGAACTTTCCTGCAAAATAGCCGCTGCCGTGCGCACAAGGATTGTCGCAGCCGCGCATATCAAATCCTCGCCTTTGGGCGCAGACCGCGCATGCCCTTCGATTTTTAATTCGAATGTGCTGCCGGTGCTGTTTACGCATACGTTTATCATGTCGTTGCATATCCTCCATCGGGCATTGCCGCCTCGCGCGTCTTTGCCCGGGCGTTAGACACCTGCGCATGTTCGCGCTTGGCAGGGTCTTCTGCAATCTGTATATTCGCCTGCGGTGTGCTGATCTGTACGTTAGCCTGCTGTGCTATAGCCTGTATCTGTGCAAGCGACTGCGCATCACCGCATTTGGCCGCAAGCAGTGCCGCGACTTGCAGTACCGTATTAAATCGGTCAAACAGTGTGCCGTTCTGCTTGATGGTCTTTCGAACGTTGTCGATGCTGTCAAAATCCATCATCGTAAGGCATGCAAGCGCCTGGTCTGTCTGCTGCGGATTGAAAAAGCCGAGGTTATAAAACTGCAAAGCCAATTCATTATTTGACATCTTGGTGTATGCCGTGCGCTTCTGCGGAACGACATTGATATCAAACTCCGGCACACGCTGCCCGATATCGTATCCGGCAAACATCTGTGTCTGCGGCTTTATGTGCTCGTTGGAATAGCTTAAGAACAATTCCTCGCCGCCGTCGCCCAGAATGCGGAACTGACGCGGCGCATCGTAAAACTGCCTTATCAGCTCTATGACAAGATAGTTTAATTCGCTGTATGCCCTGTAGCTTGCCTTGGTGCTGTCTCTGCTGCCTTTGCCGCTGGCTTCCTGCAATGCCGCTATTGCGCTTGCAGCCGTTACTCCGCTGCTTGTCGTGCCTGTTGCGGTTTCTGTGTTGCCGCTGGTTTCGCGCAATTCGTTGATGCTAAGCTGCAGCATGCTTATATAGTTGCCGTCAAGGTTATCGTGCGTAACAGGCTTTAGGTTATCGTCGTTTAAGCTGCCTTCGACGTTTATGATGGTTTCATTCAGGTTCGTAAACTGCTCAACATTCACGCCGCAGTTGGCTTTCTTAAAGTACCTGGGTTTTGCGCCGACCATTGCATTTTCCACATACGCCGTTTTCATCAGGTCAATTTCCGTCTGCGGCGCTTTGCACAGGTCTACATAGCCGTATCCGCATGGGCTGCCTTCAATGGGAAACAGCGTGTCAAACACATACGGGTATTTGCTGTGGTCATACCAGCCGGTCATTGCACGGTCAGGGTCATTTTCCGTCGCGTAAAGCACCGTGCCCGGAACAAACAGTATGTAGTGCAGCACACCGTTTTTGTGATAGTACGCACTGATAACAGGCACTTTGTCCGTAGTGTCTACATGGTCATCGTATCTGTATTTGCTGGTTATAAAATCATGCGGTATATTCTTGCCCTCCGGCAGCTCAGCCGGGAACATGGCTCGGACTTCGGTTTCGTCCTGAAAATCGACCTCAAAAAAATACTTTGACTGCTGTATATCCTCGACTCCCGGCTCCCAAAACAAATTAAGGATGTTGCACTTGCGCACATCGATATCGCCCAAGCCGTTCATTTTGTTCTTGTCCCATATGACCTTGTACACGCCTGTGCCGGTCTTTAGCTTTGACCACATAACCTTGCTGTAGGTAGTCTCAAACTGGTTTTTTTCCAGCACAACAGGGATTATTTTAGACAGCATAGCCGCCTCTGCTTTATCGCCCTGTTCCCTCGGCAGTATGTTAGGCTCAGGGTATGCATCCATTGCGTCGGCGTGTTTGTTGGTGATAACGTTATGCAGCCAGCCGCTTTTACTTCTAAACCCCGGCTTTGCGTGGCCGTCCTTGTCTTCTTCAACATCGTTTCGCAGCTTCCACCAGTTTTCCGATGCGATGATACGGCTATCGACCGACTTCTTCCCGGCGCGATATTTGTTTAGTATCTGCATCAAATCCTGTATCTGCTGTTCCCCAATGGGTTTTATGCCAAGCATCTGCGCCGCAGTTTCAACGCTGCCAAGCTCGGGCGCTTTGCTGCCGTCTGCTCGTATAGTGTCCTTAGTGATATCCATTTGCTTTATATCCATCCTTTTTGTATTGGTTCAGTGGGTCTGACAATATAACTTTCGGTTTTTGAGGTATTATCGGGCTTATCGGTCTTGCCATACACATATAACGCCATTCATCGCCTACGTGGTCTTCCATCGACGTGTCCAAATCTTCGGGCTTGTGTTCATCGTACATCAGCAGCGGTATAGTACGGATAAACGCCTTGCAGTTGTCGAACACATACATGCGCGGATAACCGTTATCGTCAAATTGCAGCCGATAATGGCATTGCATCCAGCCTGCAAGCCGCTTGTTGTCGCCGGGGTCGAAGTACACACCGTATTTCTCGGCGGTCTCCGCGACCGACACGCCGCGTGACACATCCCATATTGACGGGTCAGCAACGCCAAGTATCTTGCGCCCTTTAAGCCACGGATGCGTCTGCTCCGTCTCGCGGATGCGCTTAAACTGTTCGTCGGGTGTCCACTTGACACCTTCGTTAGGCGTATCTGTGCAGCCGTACAGCTCCAAAACGCGATACAGTACGCCGTCATAGTCGATAGCCCACCATGCGCAACTAAACGGCTTGTTATAGCCGAAGTCGTATGACCTGTATATCGTCCAGCCACGTGCCGCGCCTTCGTTCAGGTCAAACGCCGGTATAACATGCGTAAATCTGCGCTGTGCTATAGCTTCTTCCGGCGTTATCCCCGCCTTTGCGCACAGTTGCGCATCCGGGCGCGTTCTGAAATCTTCAAAGAATGCGCCGTCGAATATATCCCATTCGCCCTCCAACCACGCCTTACGCAGCTTAGGCGGCAGGGCTTCAAGCTTTTTTATATAGTCGGGGTCTGCATCCATCAGCGGCTTGTTATCCGTGACCTTGCTTTGAATAAATGAATAGTCCTCCGGGTTCTCCCCATCGGTATAGGCGCGGTCTATCGCCAACCGCTTCACCCAACTGTGCCCAACGCCGCCGGGGTTACATGTAACATATATCCGCCGTGGGAAATCATTCGCGCCACGCACGCAGGCCGAGAGCTTCCTGAACCGTTCTTCGGTTTGGTGGGTACCTTCGTCCAAAAACAGAATATCCGTTTCTGTGCCCTGAAAGCGTTCAGCATCCTTGTCGGTATCGCAGTACCTAAATAATATTCTGCTGCCGTTCGGGAATGTAATGACCTTCTTCTGATCGTTATAGCTTGCCATGCGCTGTGATTTATCAGCATCATAGCAATGCAGATCGCGTGTCAGAGGTACTATGTGGTTTTCCTGCAATTCCGGGTATGTTTTACGCACGATCATGCATGTTATCCCCGGAAACTTGAAGCAGTACAGCACCGCCGAGACGCGCACGACGAAGCTTTTGCCGCCGCCGCGTGCGCCGCCGAAAAACACAACATGCGCCCTATCCTTTAAAAATTCCTGTTGTGTAGGGCTTAGGTAGTCGATTTTGTATTCAGGCATGGTTATTTACCGCAGAAATCATCGGCACCGGCAATGATAACGCGCACCGGCTCAGGCTGTGCTTCTCCTGCTGCCTGGCGTTCAAGGTTTTTAATGCGCGCTTCCTGCTCGCGTTTATCGGCATCGGATTTAACACCCTGGATTTCCGCAAGGTCTTTCATTGCGCCTGTAAGGCTTTTCAGGCCGCGTTTATCCTTGATAATATCCGCATCCGTTAACTGTGCTACAGCGCTGCATAGCTTGCTTGACAGCAGCCCAGCAGCTTCTAATAGGCTTTTGTATTCCTGATAATCAATTTCCAGCTGTGCTTTGATACGGTCTGCGCCCTTGGCCGCGCTATACTGCGTCCGCTTCTGCGCCCATTTTTCTCGTTCGGCGCGTTTTCGCAATGTACTGTACGAAACGTTGTGTTTCTCGGCAAGCGGCCTTGTGCCTATGTCGGTAGTAATATATTCAGTTTTGATATCATCCCATTTGCTCATGCCTTTATAATAATGTAGGTGGCGTTGCATTAATCAGCCCCACCTTGCGCACTTTTTTGCTGCACATAAAAAATCAAGGGTAACGCTTAATGCGCTACCCTTTAGTATTTTTCCGCTAATGTGATCTTGTAGACCGGGCATTGTGCGTACTGTGTGCAGCAGTATTTGGACACATACACCCGGCGTTTCTGCTCGTCGCCTTTAAACCACAGCTGCAATCTTGCGTCACCGCATGGGCCTTCACAAAAGATCTTGTTCTCACGCGCCGAGCCTTTTGACCAAAACGGGCATTTTGCCCGGCTGTCATAATATCCGTCAGCGCCCCTCATGCAGCGTATACCTCGCGTACCGTGTCGGGATGCCGTAACGGTTAAGTCCGGTCTCCATCGTTGTTTCAACGTCATAGCCGCGCTTGCGAAGATCAAACACGCGCCCGGATGCCCTGCCTATGCCGTAGTCATACATGGCCTCGCGGCTTGTTATGCTGCCGTGTTTGCGCATGTGATTTAACATCATTTCGCACTGACTTTGAATTATCATGTTCCGCGATACCTCCAACATTTTTTAGTTGTAAATGTCTTTACCGCCCTTGCGCGTTTTATGTAGCCAGTCACCAGCAGCTCCCTTGCCGGATATTCATTCCGCGCCGCCGCCTTGCGTTTATCGTTCTCCGCGCAAAACGCCTGATAGCTGCTGCAATTGGCGTGGCAGCCTATGCGGCGCGCTGTGCAGCCTTTACAGTCGTTAGTCATCTTTTTGTAAATTCTTTGGGTGCAAAAGCAGCGCACCAGCCGTTACGCTTATCGCAGTCGCAATCGCACTGATCGCAGCACCAGTCGTAATAGGTGTTATCGCTCCGGCGGCAGATTTCACGGATTGCTACGCGGTAATCTTCTATTTCTTCATTGTAATCGTGGCACAGTGCATCGAAGTCTTTGCGTTCGCTACGCAGTAGGCCGTGCAAATAATCATAATGCGGTTTTGGCACACCGCCGAGAACATCTAACAGCCATAGGCGTATTATATATAGTAATCTTTTCATATCTGTACTCCCATACGATCGGCAAACTGGTGTAATCGAACCATTATGTTATCCAAAATTTTATTTGTACCTATAAGCGCAGCTTCAAGCGTATCTTCTCCCAGCGTATCGGGTTCGGCCGTGTTTATGCCAAATGTTTGTGCTTCTATAGCACTTAACACAACGTTAATTTCGCATACCGCCTTGTAATTAGTACCCGTAATATTTTTTATAGTATCTGTGGACGCAACGGCTGGCATAGGTGCACAACACACCTCGTTTGCTCTTTCAAAATTCATATTTACCATCCTTTCGACTAACGTTTCTGTAGTTTGTCACATATTTTTGCGGTTTCTTCTGCAAGATTATCGTATATTTCTTTCGGAATAACATAATCAATGCCATCTGCGCTACACGGAACGACGCTGTCCAATCTTTCTTTCAGTCGAGCCAGTTTTGCAGATTTATAGGCTTCTACAAGCGTTTCGCAATCGTGCATTATAACCATTTGGTCGAGCATAATGCGCACATCGGCTATTTCCTCCGCAATATGTTCAACATTATCCTCGCCGCGCTCATACTTGCAAAGTTCCTTTTGCAGCTCCGACATTTCTTCCATGCATACGAACGTCTGCAATTGCCCGCCGTAGGTTTCAAGCGCCTGCTGGTATATCTGCTTTGCCTGATATTCGGATTTTTCTCCGGTGTCTTCTAACAAGCGAAGCACTTCATATGTGTTGGCACAGTGATAGCCTTTGCCGTTTACAAAGACAGTGTAGCTGCCGTCGTGGTTGCTTTTGGCTTCCCAGCCTACGTTTTTTGGCATTTCATCCTCCTAAAAATAGATTTATCTGCATGGAGTGTTCTCTGAAGCGTTCTTCCTCTTTTTCGAAGTAATCCTTATCAATTTCACATCCCACATAGTCAAAGCCCATATTGTAAGCGGCTATCCTGCTTGAGCCGCTGCCCATATGCGTATCAAGTATCTTGTCACCCTCTTTTGCGTAACAACTATATATCCACTCATATAACTTCACGGGCTTCTGTGTTGGGTGAAATCGTCCGATTTGATTTTGCATATTGATGTCAATCACCTTTGCATTATCGTTGAAGCTTGTCCATGCGTATTCACACATTGCCATTGAGAAATTTTCGGGAATGTTTGTTTTCCGGAGTATCAGGAAGCACCTTGTCGGCGGTAGGGCAAAATAATTGCCGCCCCAAATAATTTGGTTGCGTGAGACACGAAAAAGTTCTGTAAAATACTCTTCCTTCGGGGCAATGTCCCACGCTATGATTTTCCCCCCTTGTAACGGTCAAATCGTCCCCCAAAACGGCTCTTGCCTGCTCGTTTGAACGATCCCATGCCGTCGCCGTATGGCGGGTCAACAACAGCAAGTTCAAAGGCATTGTCGGGCAATGTTTTCATGTATTCCATACAGTCGATGTTGAATGCTTCAGTCATGTCCATACCTTTCATCGAATGGCGAGAAGTTATCCTCGCCCACTATTTCTTTGATTCTGCGGTCAAGCGTGACCTTCGCATACTCGATGCTGTCATCGGCCTTGCTGTCTTCCACCACTAATTCAGCGATTTCGTTTGCATATTTAACAAACGCCTCGCCAAACGCCCGGGCGCGTCCTGCGCCCAAGCCCAGCACTTCATTAGCGGCCATAAACGCGGCATCTTCGGCAAGCTGCATGCGGTTTCTGCCGTATAGCCGCAGCTGGATATCTACTTCGCGCTGCACGGCCTTTGCAAATGCTGATTGCTTACCCATGCTTAGTCACCACCTTATGGCCTACGTATTCGTCGATACTCAGTCCGAGTGCATCGGCAAGGATTTCTATTGTATCTATCCAGCCGCCGCGTAGTGATTTGCGTTCAAGCAGGCTTATCGTGGTTTGGGCTATGCCGGATATTTCGACCAGCCGCACGATGCTTAACCCTGCATCCAATCGCGCCTTGCGCATATATTCCCCGCGTGTCATTTTTGTCCCTTTCTTATCGTCGTTTTAACGCTTTCAACGCCGTCACGGAGTGTAGCCGTCAGCACATCGAAGTTTGCGTTTATGCAGTCCTCGTTGAGCTTTCGCGCCGTCGTTATCGTCTGGCATATATCGTCAGCAGCTTCGGTTATGGTGTTCACTGCCTCATCGAGCTTTTCAAGCAGTTTGATGATTGCCGTCGCCGTGTTGTCAATCGGCTCTGCTGGCGGTTTGGGCTGCGGCGCTGCTTCTGCCGCTTTGGGCGTTGCTCTGCGATGCCGTACCGCCTCAATAGCCTCCGCGACTTCTTGCGGCAGTTGCGTATTGAGGTATTCGCAAGCCCAGACAATCGCCCCGCCGGTTGTCGCAGACCGAGAATATTCTATTAACTCGTCCCACCGCTCATTGGCAATGTGCTTTACCACAGTGTACAGTTTGTTGCAGTAGCTCCCGCTCGCGCCGACCGCAAACGCCGCCTGTTCGCCTGTCTTGCCCATCGACATAAGCGCAATTATCTTCTCGTTCGTCGCGTTAGAAATTCGTCTTGCTCCCATTTTTGTCAGTCCTCCTTTTTATTTTTCCCATTCAAGCGCTTGCCCACTATGTCATCCCACCGCCCATGCGCCACCGGCGCATAGCCCTGCTGTACCGCCATGCGCTTAAACTCGCTTTTTGTCGGTTCGTGAATATAAATAGGCTCGACAGCAGGCGCACACTTAATGCGCTCGATAACTTTGTGAGCGCCTCGCATTTCTGCGCTCGTTATTTTTTCTCTTACCGTGTATACCACCGATTGCTCGATGTCATGTAACAGCGCTTCACGATCTATGTATTCAGCCATTGTCATTCTCCTCCCGCAATTCATTTTCTTCAACGCAACAACTTGCACAAACGCTTTCTCCCGTCGGCAAACCGTAGCACTTTTCACCGACTTCAATGCGTTTTCCACAATACTTGCAATAATTCCAAAGGAAAGCGTTCCTGTCTATGTATTCAGCCATTGTCGCCCTCGCTTTCTGCCTGATTTTTCAGGTTTCCCCACGCTGTGTAGCAACTCGGGCACAGATGGTTTCGACCAAATTCACCCCATCCATACGGTAGCGTATAGCTAAAGCTGCAATCATATCGTTCAGCCAGTTTGATTGCTCCGCAGTGATCGCAGATGAAAATTTTTCTCTTAACTAATGACATTGCTAATCCTCCATTCCGAACAGCCGCCGTTGTATTTCCACACACAGCGGTCACATTTTCCATAGCATGGTTTAGTCATCGTCATTCTCCTTTCCGCTAAGCCACGCACGCAGCTTGTGTGCGCACGAAACGCACAGCTCGTAGTCGTCGTCGTTTATTTCCATTTTAAACCGCCGCGTTCCTGCGTAGATCACGGAGCTCTTTGGGTTTATCTCCGCGCCGCAGCGGTCACAGATCAGTTTTGTCGCCATCTTTCCTTGCCTCCAATGCTTTCTCCGCTTCCTCGCGGGTCAGGAATACGGTCTTGCCAAAATCGGAAAACCGATAAAACCTTGGGGCCATTGGCGTGTATTGTACTGCAATGCACCATCCGTCAGTGTTCGTTTCGATCCATTTTGCCACCATCGGCAATATGGTCTTTTCCACGTGGAATCCGTACACAACATCGCCCACCTTACACGGCAGCACCACCACGCGCCCCGCCTTGTCGGCCTTTAGTAACTCGCGAATCCGCTCCGCCTTTGACGTGTCATCGCTAAAGGCAGATTCGATGATGACCTTTGCGTTTTCACATTGTTCCGGCGTCAGCCCCGTGTCCTCGTAGGCGGCGAGGCGGCTCCACGCCGCTTCTTCCCACTTGCAATTCATGGCGCAGTTCCCGCCAACTTCGAGGCATTCGGGGCCGTAAAAATGTGTGCAACAGATACCGTTTTCGTGCGATGTTTGCTTGCTATGTTTCGTCAGCCGTTCCATCACTCCACCTCCTGCATCCAGAACTCGCGGCTCCCATCGTTTACTCCTTTCGGCGCATCCGGCAGCGGCATCCAGTGACTCACTTTTACTTCTACGCCCCTGAAAAGCCAACTTTCTTCGTCATCGTTATATACCCCGACACTTGCTGCTTTGAAATAGGGCATATAAATCAGATAGTTGATGTAGGTGTCTTCTTGAATTGTCTGTTCCCAACCTTGATCGAGCTTGCCGTACTTTTTAACCAGCCACGAATTATTCCCGGCGCGTATTAAATGCGGCGGATCAAAAACTACAAGTGAGAAACTGTTATCGTCGAAGGGTAGGCAAGTAAAATCGCACTGAATATCAGGATGTACATAGCACGTTCTTTCACTAAGCCCGTTTGTGCTTTTCCATATCCCCGTTAATGCTTCATCCCGTTTATCGCAATAAATCGCATTAGGATGATTTTTGTTAAACCACATCGTGCGAGTTCCACACGTCACATCAAGTATCTTTTTGTTGGACATTTAATAGCCCTCCCTAAAGTGATTTGTCTCCCCGTCGCCGGTGAACCACAGATATGTACCGTCAAGCTCCCTTGCCACATCCGCGCCCTGCTTTTCCATGCTCCATCGCGTGAGTACATCTTCTGCAACGGCATACAGCTCATCCCAAACTGGGAAACTGTCCGAGTATCCGTAGAACTGGTGCGGTTGTTTCAATACCCCGATTATGCTGTCAGGAAAACGCGCATCGTCCACGCGGTTAAGCACACACCATACGCACTGCTGCTGATTTAACAGGGTGCAGCCCCTTGCTTCGCCGTATAGCATCTGCGCAAGGGCTATCACGTCGGCCTCGGTAAAGTACATCTCGTACTCAGGCTCTGCCACTTCCACTACGCACAGGCCGTGCGTATTAACCTCGGGCGGCACACCGTCCGCATCGGCCTTGTTGCCCCCTTTGTCAAGGGCAAGCAGTACCATGACTATCAGTGCCAGCAGAATCGCGCACACCTGCGCTATGATGATCGTGTACTTATTCATCGGCTACCTCGACAAATTCGCCGTCCGTAAGCTTATACCATGTATCAGCCTTTATTATTTGGCCGTCGATCTGTGCTGATTTAACGCAAACAGGGGCACAGCGCTGTTTATCGCTGTCATATGCCCACTCCGCAAGTGTTATCCAGTTGCCGACTGCTCCTTTTATAATGCTGTTGATGCCTATAGCAGCGCCTACGCTGGCGTTGCCCGAAATATCGATCTTCGCGGAGTCGCCTGAGCTGCCTATCTTCGCGGAGTAGCCAGTATCGACTTTATCATTCGGTATATTCTTTATCGTTTTCTCATACACAAAATCAATACAAGCCTTGATAAAACCGGCAAAACCGAGTTTTACGCCGATTTTGATAGTGCTTGTGGCAAACTTTCGATTATCATCGGTAACCGGCTCATCGATAGCTTCTACGGTTGTAAAATCGCTGAACTTGCCATCTTCGCGCACCAATGGGTAATGGTCCAGCACATCAAACGGATTAACGCAGTAATGTGTAACGCCGCCGACACACACGCCGTGCCCATTCTTTTTGTAGACCTTGCCCTCCTCGTACTGATACCCCCTGCATACGAGCCCTGGGTCATAGGCTTTAAAGCCATGCTTGTTATCGTTCATCGTTGTTCCCCTTTTACTTTCCTGTATATTTCCTTAAGGCTTTCAAGCTGCTGCGCACTGGCCTTTTCGCTGTGCGCAACAACTCCCAACCGCTGCTGCTCCTGCTCCTTGAGCGGGTATATATCCTGCCAGCACTTAACGATCGATTGCTCAAGCACCGGTTTCCACTGCTCCGGCGGGAAGTTGTTTTCAAGCTTGTTTACTAAAAGCTTCTTTGCTGTGTCGGTAAGCGGTTTTTTGATGCTCCTGCGCATCTTCTCAAAATCCTTTAAGACTGCCAAAAGATCACCATCACCAGCCGCGAAAGCGGCAAATGCGTCGCGCGTGCGCGCATTATTGTCTTGTGTCTTTTGTCCTATGTCTTGTGTCATTGTGTCTTGTGTCTTATGTCTTGTGTTATTAGTAGGCTTTTGCCCGGTTTCATTCGCTTTCTTTCGGTTATTTTCGGTTTTGGCCGGTTTGGTTCGGTTATTTTCGGTTTCATTCGGTTTTACTGGTCTGCCGCCTTTGGCGCCGTTTTCTGCGTTAATAGCGGCAATTTCAGCTTCTCGGTCTAATGTCGCCTTGAATGTCGGAAATACGAGCCCTTCCCGTCCGCTGTTTTCAGGCTCCCGGCCTGACCGCGCATATTCAAGTATGGCGGTAAATAGCCGTCCTTTTTCAGCATCTGACAGGGCTGACATTTGCTCGATCCAATCGAAATAGGCCTTGACATATTTTTTTGCCATTACCTACACCCACACTTTTAAAAAGACAATTCGCCGTCATCGTCGAGGTCTTCAAAGTCTGCGGCGCTTATGTCCGCCGATGCTTCCCTGCGCTTGCTTTCGCCGAAGTAGACATGTTCGGCGACCACTTCCGCACTGCGACGCTTGTTGCCGTTGTCATCTGTCCAGCTGCGTATCTGCAATCTGCCGGAAACGATAGCCATGCTGCCCTTGCTGAAATACCTATCGACAAATTCACCCGTTCCGCGCCATGCGACGCAGTCAATAAAATCGGTCTGCTTTTCGCCGAAATCTCGGTCAACAGCCAGCGTGAACGATGCGACCGGTGTATTTGACTGCGTGTAACGCAGCTCCGGGTCACGGGTCAGGCGACCCATTATCGTAACGTTATTCAAACTCATTTTTTGTTTTTACCTTTCATATCCATGACTTCCCGAACACTTCCATAAATTTTTCGTGCCCGTACAGTTTTTCAAATCGTTCCTGGCACTGCTGCTTTAAGCGGATATCAAGATCGCGGTTTCGGTGTACGCTGTATTCTGCGCCGGTGTGCCAGTCCCAGCGCAGCCATACCCAGCAGCCCCATTTCTCGGCGGCCTTGCGTCTGCCCCCGCCGTAACAATGATGGCGGCAAAGCTGTGTTGTGCTGCCGGTGATGAAACATGCCTTTTCCGTCTGCATGATGCTATCTGCCATCCCACGCCTCCAGCATTGCGTTGATTTCGTCCGCCGGTCTTGTTTCGATGCCCAGTGCCCGGCAGTCCTGAATCAGATTGTCTATCAGCATCGACATTTGCCGGGTATCAAAATCGGAACTGCCGCTGTGAAACGTAACGTTTGTGTAGCCGGTGTAGGCACACCCCGTTTCGCACCGGCGCCCGATGTGGCCGCGAACAAAATCCGCTATAGCGTTTTCTACGTCTTCATCGGCCACAAGTAGCGTGTAGCGTATCGTGGGAACATCTTCAAGTGCCCTGCGGTATACGGTCTTAGGGCTTATCCGCGTTGCAATCGATATTTCATCTATCAGCTTCCACGCGTAGGCATTGGCATCCAGGCTGCGCTTTTTTCGTGTCTTTTTGATTTCGTATTCGCCGGGCTTAAAGCCGTATACAAAGCGCCGTGCATCGTCGCGTGGTATCGCAAGGCTTACACCGTCCGGCGTTATTTCCGCATTACTTATCTTCATTGGTATTCACCGCGGCGGCGCAAGACTTACACAGCACCATGCCGAATTTTTTCTTACTTCCTTCTACCCATTTGCGCAGCGAAATAGGCTTGCCGTTGTCATCGTAGTAGATGGTCAGGAGGTGATTGCATTTCTCGCAGCGGCAAACAAGCTCGTCCTTTGGCTTAGCGTCATGCTGTACAGGCGGTTTGCGGTCAGTGGGCTTGCGGTAATATTCATCGTTGCTGGGGTCTGCGTCGGGGTCGTCGCCGGTGCTGATCTTGTACATCTTCATCAGCGCATATTTATCGGCGTAGGTCATGGCCTTGCCGCTGCCCTTGTCCTGCGCGTCGATGCCTTCCGCAAAAGTGGTTGTTTCAATGTATTCGTTCGGGTTATCAATATTTACAAAGCGGTAAACCGTCTCAACGCGTTCAAAAAACGTCGTCTTTTTGCCGGTAACGCCGTTGTAGTTGGTTTCGCTTTCAAGCCGTTCGCTTTCAAGGACGGTGCGCGACGCGGGGTAACTGTAAACGCCGTATTTAGCTTCAAGCGGCTTTACATTATCTATAATGTCGCGTTCGGACACTGCCTTGTAGCTCTTGCCCTTGCCGGTATCTACATGCAGGTTTTTACCGACGGTGTTCAGATCGGCGGTTATCGCAGCCATGCGCTGGTAGATGTTCAGCGCCGTATCTCTTTTGATTTCTTCCATACCGCACCTACTTTACCGACATATTCATGTTTTCGACCAAACGCCAGCCGGAAACCTCTGCGCCGGATTTGATAGCGGCCTTGATAGCGTTCTTGTCGGGCTTCTGCGTAACCGTTACCTTCATGTACTCGTCAGGGGCAATGCTCTCATCGTCGCTTGTGACTATGGTGCTCTTGCGCCACGATACCGCCACTTTCGCGGTCTGGAACTTCTCGCCGCCCAGCGCGTCGGAAGCGTCGGCCTTGAGCCTGTCCGCACGTTTCTCAAGCGCGGCCTGTCGCGCCTTGAGGGTCTTTATCTCTGCCGCTATTGCCTCTGCGTCGCTCACGCAGTTTTTGTAGAGTAGCAGCGTGTTTTCGATGATCTCTTCGCGGCTGATCTCAAGCTCTGCGTATCTTTCCGCGAATGCGTCCGGGTCTGTAAGCTCCCCTGTCTCGGGGTTAACAAACTCGTCATAAAGCTTGTAGATTGCGTTGTCCACCCAGTAAAGGTTCATTGTTTCTCCTCCTTATTTATTAATTTTTCTCCTTGCGCACTGCCGGTCTGCTTCATCGGCAAACCACACAAGCGCCTGATATATCCCGCCGATCACGCCGAACACAGCCATGACCAGCCACACGAATACACCGATGTTCATTCTTAACCCCTTTCATGACTTGCATATCAAGTCGCGCATGTCGCTTATCGGCACATCCAGCGCCCTTGACAGCGCTTTCACCTCGCCGATTTTCCATTTCTCAGACGAGCCGGAAAACATCGTCCTCAGCCGCCCGGTACTTATGCCCATCTTGGCCGCAAGGTTTACCTCGCTCAGCTGCAAAGCCGCCTTGCGCCCGAGCACGAGCTCCTTTAGCGGGTCTCTGTCGATTTTGCCAAATCGCGTTCTCGGCATTTTATTTGCCCCCTTTACTCTATTGGCTCAAGTTCCAGTACCAGGTCAGAATACATGCTCCATCCGCCGAAGATTTTTTTATTGTTAATATTGAAATGAACAGCGTCACAGCTGCTAATATCGCTGTTATACAACTCATCAAATAAAGCCAATCCGAGCAATTAGCTTTGGCAATGAAGTATATGCTTAGGCATAAAAGCAGCGCCGACACGATTAACAAATACATCGTTTACTCCCCTTTCAGAAGCTCGTCCACGGTGCAGCCGTAGACTTTCGCAATTTCCGGCAGTTTTGCTGCTCTTGGCAGCCACTTGCCTTTTTCCCATCCGACAATAGCGGTATGGTCATAGCCGAGCTTTTTTGCAGCTTCGTCGAGCGTAAGCCCTGCCGCCAGTCTTGCCTTCTTAAAATTCACTTGTTCTGCCTCCTTTCTTGCTTTTTGTGAGATTTAATATTGACAAAACGGAAACAATAAGTTATTATGAATGTGCCACCAATCAAATATTTATTGCCGTTCTGTCTCACTTTCGATAGAGCGCGTCTCACTGTTCCAAAGTATATCTAACTTTTAATCAGATTTCAAGCGTTTTTCTGATTTTTCGTGAGAAAAGGCATCTTGCACAAAAAGTAGGGGGTGTATTTTGTGTTTTATGACAACTTCATGCTGCTGTGTGAAAAAAATCAGATTAGGCCGTATACAGCATTAAAAAATATAGGTATCGAAAGCAAGTCTATATTGAGCCGTTGGAGAGCTGGTGCTACGCCCCGCTCCACGACTGTTAAAATGATTGCCGATTATTTCGGTGTAGCTCCCGAGGAGCTGCTTTTCGGCATAAAAAAAGAGCCCTCCATCCCGACGGATGAAGAGCTCGGTAAAAACGATGCCATGTGGGAGCTGCGAGAAGCTGTGCTGAGATCATGCCCCGATCTCAGCTTGCAGCAGGTCAGCAACATTATGAACTATATTGAGTTTCAGGTAATGCAAAATGAAAAAGACGATTAAAGCGTTTTTTGATAAGCATCCTCACTGGCGCAGTTTCGCAATTGCAAATATTGTGCTCATAGTTATTTCTGCGATTTTCGCATTGATTACGCACGATATTTGGGAAGCTGTAAAGACGATTTATTTAGCTTTCGGCATACCTGCCTTTATGAGTATTATCGCCTCTAAAGAATATCCCGAAGCCGGAGACTCTGCTCGTTTTGTAAGCTGGGCGGCGTATTATATCCCAATATTCGTGTCACGCTATGTGCTTGGTTATATCAATTGGGATTTAGTAGTAGTTCTCGCACTGCTTATTATAAACATTGCGCTCGGATCGCATTACAAATCAATGTATATTCAAGCTCTACGCGACAGCAAATTGCTTGCTGACAGATATCGCCGCGCTCTGCTTAACTACATATCGGAAGAAGAGCTTTCAAGTCTTGATGACGCATTCGACTACAACGAGGTTAAAAAGTAGCTCCGGCTATGCGATCTATGTACCTGGCTATAAGCTCAAGCTTTTCGTCAGGTATCTTTTTTACCGTCTCGGCAAATTCCTCTCGGCTTACGTTCTCACGCGGCGGTCTTGTCTTTTGCCATTCCGCAAAGCTTGCAAGCGAATTGTCTATTTCTTCGTCCAGTTTCGCAAATTCTTCCGCTGTTTTGCCCCTTAGTATCATTTTCTCGCTCCCATCTTTATATAATCAGTTTTACGGAGTTGATTTTATGAAAAAACGTCTTATTTGTTTGCTGCTTGCTTTGTGTATGGTGTTTTCGCTTTGCGCTTGTGCCAAGGATAGCGCCGAAACTGTGCCCGACGGCAATAGAACTGTGTATGTCAGCCAAAGTGGCGGCAAAATACATCGTTACAATGATTGCAGCGGCATGAAATACTATGATGTCATGACCTACAGTGAAGCTATAGACAAGGGCTTTACCGTTTGCGAAAAGTGCTTTGGCTGATTTACTTTGTGCAAACTGTGCAGTTTCCATCTCCAATTTCAGACAAACTGCCAAAAATGTAAATATTTATATCTTTTTTGGCGTAATAGTGCTATTATATGTATAAGCAGTTGAGATATGCCTATTCGTATATCTGAATAGGATATAGCAGAATTGTTATCTATCTTATTTAGAGAATAGCGCATTTGCATAGAAATTGCAAGTGTTTTTATTTCGCGGAGTGATTTTTAATGTCTAATCTTAACTCAAATGCTCAACGCATGGAAGATATAATCGAGGGCAAGCAGAAAAAATCTGCCCCGAAATATATTGCCGCGCTCATCGCCCTCGTGCTGCTTGCAGCTTGCTCTTTCGGCGCTTACAGCATCGGTCAGAGCTCCGGCCACACTGCCGGGTATGATGAAGGATATTCAACAGGCTGTGAAGAAGGCCGCAAAGCAGGAAACAAAGAAGGGTATTCAACAGGCCATGACGAGGGCTATGATGTTGGTTATGGCGACGGCTACGATGCAGGCTATGATGATGGCCTTACAGGAGTCGAGCGCGGTAAGAAAAATCAGTTTGATGCTGACAAACTAAAAGACGAAATAAAAAGGCGTTTCAACAATTCACAATATGAATATGAGAAATACGCAGATATCATAGCCGACGGATATAAAACTAATTGACCCTATGACCCCGGCAGTCTATGACCGTCATCAAACAGCCTCAGAAGCTCCTGTATGCGCTCGTCGCTTGCCTCGGTTATTATTATAATGGTTTTGTTTCTCGCAAGCCACTTGGCCCTTAGAGGTTCGGGCGTAGTTTTTTTCGTGTTGTTTCTCATTGCTGCACCTCTTTAATTTAATCCGTCCTGCCGCTGCGCCAACAGGGCAGGACATTTTTTCACACAGCGTTTGTAAAATGTTGCTTGCTGTACTTATAGCGTAGCACCTGTCTTGATAAATGTCCATGCAGAAATAACCGAAACCTTAAAGAAATAACCGAAATCGATTTCGGGAAATACACGAATTTTTCTTGTTTTCGCCGAATTCATCGTGTAATTCAATAATTTCTCGTGTATTTCAAGAAATTTTAATAGGGGAGATGCTTAATGTGTCAAAAATGGAGGACATGCAATCTTACTTTGACGAGTACCCTGAGGCACTGCGAAAAGCGAGAGCTTCAAGCAGTCTTACGCTGGCAGAGCTGGCAAGGATAAGCGGCGTTCCTTATAACAGCATTTGCTCCGTCAACTCCGGCACTACCAAGCAACCGCTGCTTTATTACTCTGCGGCAACCTGTAAAGCCCTCGGTCTGTCGCTCGATGAGCTGATGGGCTTACGCGCGCCGGAAGTGCCTACAGGCGAACAACAGCAGCAAGTATACGAGCTTGAGCATGAAAACGGCATATTAAAAAGCACCGTCGAGCATTATAAGGCTCTCGGTGCTGTGTATAAGCCGCTGATGTTTGGCCTGATCGGCGTTTGCGCTCTGCTGCTGTGTGCAACGATAGGTTATATCTTTTTAGACATTCGCATGACGCGAGCTGGCTTGTTTCAGTCTGCCGGAATGTCTGCGCTTGCCGTCCTGCTGGCTGTCGTGGTTATCGCAGCAATAGCGTTAATGGCCTACACAGCTAAGATGATTATCAAAAACGCAAAAAGCCCGCGGGATTAACCGTGGGCGTTATTCGCTTTAAATTTTATTATGGCGAATATCCAAAGGGGGAAAGCGAATAATGAAGTGCCGAAATTGCAAAGCCGAATTGCCCGATGAGCTGCATTTTACGTTCTGCGGCTACTGCGGTGAGCGCCTTGTCCGCGAGCGCAAGAAGAAAGACGAGATAAAAATACCCACGCCGCGTAAGCGTGGGCAGAAGTGGTATGTTGATCTCCGCCGTGAGGGCGTGACCGTCATTGAGGACACCGAAGCCGAAGCCAAGGCCAAGGCGATTGCCATAAGAGCCGGGTTTGTTAAGACTCAAAAGAAAACGGACTTGACACTTGCCGAAGCGATAGATAATTATATTGAAAATCGCCGGAACGTTCTGTCACCGTCAACCCTTGCCGGTTACGGCTCCGTGAAAAAGAACCGCTTTAAGGCCGTAATGGCAAAACCGCTTTCTGATATAAAGGACTGGCAAGCAGTAATTAACGCAGAAGCGCTTGTGTGCGCTCCTAAGACGCTTAAGAACGCATGGGGGCTTATGTCACCGGCCATTAAATCCGCCGGTGTGGAGTTGCCCAGGCTCACCCTACCGCAAATCGTGCCTAAAGACCCAGTTTTTCTTACGCCGGAGCAGATACATGTCTTTATCGCAGCTGTCAAGGGAACGCCTGTTGAGATAGCTGCACTACTCGGCTTGCATTCGCTCAGGCGCTCCGAGATCGCCGCGCTTGATTGGTCAAATGTCGATTTAAAAAAGCGCACTATAAAAGTATCCGGCGCAGTAGTCCCGGGAGAAAATTGGACACTTGTTGAAAAGCCGTCAAACAAAAACGCCACATCGACCCGAACAATACCTATTATGATACCAGAGCTTTATGAGGCTTTGACGGCTGTTAAAAGTAAGCACGGTAAGGTCGTAACATGCTACATTTCCACAGTGTATGATTGGGTCAATGATATTTGTGCTGCTAACGGTTTGCCGAAGCTTGGAGTTCACGGCTTGCGTCATTCTTTCGCTTCATTAGCCTACCATGTTCGTATGAGCGAACAGGCTGCGATGCAAATAGGTGGTTGGTCAGACTATGCGACGATGCGCAAAATTTACACGCATTTGTCTGCGCAGGATATAGGCCACGCAGAGAATGCAATGCGCGATTTTTACGACAATTTACCCAAGCAAGATTGATAGTTTACGCCAAAATTTACGACAGCATCGAAAAAGCACAGTATTATCAATGTCTTTTCGCTCTGCCGCAAAGGTTCGAATCCCTTACGGCGTGCCAAAAAGAGAAAACCCCGAAGTCGTTGAAACTTCGGGGTTTTCTTTATTTATCAATGGTTTGCGGAGATTTTGCGTCATATACTTTTCAACGTAATCATACAAAAATCGACGTATACACACACGTTTTAACTCGCAATTTTACGTCAAAATTTACGACAACTTTGTTATGCGTTCTTGAGGATGCTTATTGCTTTCTTTATCGCCATGTGCTCGCTCTCGCCGCCTGCGGTTTTGAGCATATCCTCAAGCTTTGCTATAGCGTGCTCGTTTTCGTCGGCGCGGCTGTAATGTCTGCGGCTATAGTCATCATCCCGGCTATAGCGCCCCATGCTGTCGCGCTTGTAGCTGTTGCCTCTCATAAAGCCCTCTGCATCCCATTCGCTTCTGCGGTTGTAGCCCTCGCCCATGCAGATCTTGTCGATGTTCTTGATGCTGTGCACAAGCTTGTCGATAATGTCAAGTGCGCCAACGTTTAATTCGCCCTGCTCCGCAATGCTGTCAAGTTCCTCGCAAAGCATGTCGCGCAGTCTTTCAAGTGTTCTCATACTCATGTTATTGCTCCCTTCACGCTATTCTGTCAACTATAAGATTTGCATTTGCAAAGTTGATTGCCTGATTGCTCGTGTTCTCTGCTGCTACAGTTAGGCAGCAGTCGCGCGGTACGTTTACATTTGCGGCAACGTAGATATTAAAATAATTCTCAACCGCAGCCGGTGTTATCGTTGCCGTCGCACTGGTGAGCGGTTCGCCGTTTATCGCTAAAGCAGCTGTGATAGCCTCTACAGTGCCGCCGGTGGGTATGGGCCAAAGGCAACGCGATAACGCGCTCTGCACTGATTTGTGAGACCTCTGAGCGTGACAATGCCTGCGCCCTCGCGGTGCACTATGCTGCAATTACCGGCTACCGCAGTCTCGGTGAGAGGTACGTTCTGCCCGGCTGCAACGGTTACAATGCTCGAGTTCGTAAATTCAGCCATCGTTTTCGCTCTCCTTTCCGGCAATACCAAAAGGCATTGACAGCGACATGGTTTTTATCATGTTTTCAAAGTAATCGCCTTTTTCAGTTTCGTTGACAGTCTTGATGATATACGCAAACGTGTTAAGCTCGCTGACATCGAGCGTGTCAAGGTCTACGTCCATAAGATAGTCAATGAATTTTTCTTTGAGTTCTTTGCAAGTTGCCATATAATCAGTCCTTTCATAAAAAATGCGGTGAGGCTATACGCCCCACCGCTTATCGTTAGTATCGGTAAAGGCCGACCATTTTCGTAAAGTCACGAAAAAGCTAAACTATGTGATTTGTTATGCGCAGCTACCGCATGCCCCGTAGGGTGCAGACGAAGCCCAAGGGTTACAAGTGATGTAAGCCGGAGTCGGGCAAGGCCGCAGCTGAGACACGAGGTAATTATTCTGCGCAGCCTGCGAAGCTGCAAGCTTGAGGTTCTGGTTCTCGGTCTGCAAATCCTGCATCTTGCTGTTGACGAGGAAATCGAGAATTGCCTTGCTATTGCTGTTTGCGTTGTCGATAATGTCGCGTGTTGCGTTCTGCACAGTGTTGCGAGTATCGCAAGCCTGCGTTGCCATATCGTAACGCACCTGAGCAATTGCCGCGCGGTTCTCGCAGCAGCACTCCTGAGCCTGCATCTGCATTGCGTTCAGCTGCTGCATAAGTGCGGCCTGCTGATTGCAGCGTGACAACTCGGAAGAGTAGAAGCCGTTTGTAACCGCCTGAGTGACACCGGCGAAGCCGTTAAGCATTCCCGTGTTCATGGCGTAGAAGCCGTCACACAGACCGTTGTTAACGCCGTCAAGCTTTCGCTCGATGTTTGCAAAGTCGGAAGTTAGAACGTATCCGTCCATCACTCCACCATTGTTACCGCCCCAGCCGTTGCCGCCCCAGCCGAAAAGCACGATGAAAAAGAGGATTATCCACCATCCGTCACCGCCAAAACCGCCGAAGCCGCCGTTTGCTGAGGTTGGTGCAACCGGCATGGTCATTACCGGCGCATCAGAAGAAATCGCCATTGTTTAGTTTTCCTTTCGATATGTATTTACAAATACCCGGCCGGATAAAATGTACCTACTTCATAAGCGCCTGGAACTGTTGCGCAAAGCTCTGCGCTTGATTGAGCTGCTGCTGTGTTATCTTTCCGCTTTGAAGCATTTTTTGCACTTCCTGTTGTGGGTCTCCTTGAAACGTGCTTTTAAATTGCTGAAAGCGCTGCACGAGCTGCTGAAACTGCGGATTAACTCCGCCGCCGAGAGCTTCAAACAAAGGATTACTCATTGCTTACCTCCTTCGGCATAAGCGCCGCAACTTGCTTTACAAGTGCCTCATACTCCGCCCGGGTCACATAGTCCGCAGTCGGCTGAGCCGGTGTGCTCTGCGCTCGTTCCGTGTAGTCAAGAATGCGCATAGTCGGCATGCCTGCCGTGTCAACGGATTTAAGATAGATCGTTTGCCGTTCGCTGTCCCAAAGCGGAACAGTGTTTCCGGCAGCTACTAAATACGCTTTACCTGCCGCCTCTCCCTGCACCCAGATCATGCCCTGCTGTGCAGGCTGCTGCTGTGCTCGCATCTGCGCGAGGTTGTCCATCATAGGCGGCTGATAATATGGTTGCCCATACATGTTGCCGTAACCGTAAGCCATGATTAATCCTCTCTTTCAAAGTAATAAACCGGCACTTCCTCGCCGCTGTCCCACGTGTCGTAGTAATCGCCGTTTACGACGGCCACGACGTGCCCGGACAGTGCAAGGACATAAACGCCGTGCGGATGTTCATCGGCGAAGGCGGCGACTGTGTAGCACTCCGGGCAAGCATCTGGCAGCATGCGCTGTCTAAAGCCGTTGGCTTTGAGGTAACTTCCCCAGACGCTGTTTCCCGAGGGCATGTCGTGCGCTCTCAGACCTTCAACGCACAAAGCGAGATAGGTCTTTTCCCAGTCCGTTCCCATTGCTTTTGCAATTGCTCTCACTGCGCAATCGCCGACGCGCTTAGCGCCCGGATTAGGATTAAAAAACACGAACATTTCGCCGCCTCCCTTTACCTAAAGCTTAAAGCTTTTCCGCTTTCAAAGGGGGTAACTAATGTCCGTGTTATGGGGAAAATGGGCGTAAAAAAAGGGGAGGTTTTGCCTCCCCTCAGCTTTTGAAAAGCCGCTCGTAATTATGTTCTATTTTGGCTCTTGCCGTTGTGATTCTCTTCGAGACGGTTTTTCGGTCAAGCCCTATTTCTTCTGCTATGTCTATCTGCGGAATTTGCTGAATGAAATACAAATCCGCTATCCTACTGCCCTCGCGCCCGAGATTGGAGCTGTATATAAGCTCATCCCACTTCTCGCGCGGCAGCATTGCCATGTCCGGCCTGAGCCGTAATCGCGCCTGTGTCATTTATCACACTTCGGCTTATCGTACTCCATAGCCTGCTTGCTGTCGCCCACTCCGGCGGTTGTCGGGTCTGTGACTACGCCGAGGATGGTCAGCACCGCGAACAGCGCGTTTACAACGGCCAGCAGCTTATCGCCCAGCGCGTCAAGCTTGAGATCGATGCCGAACACCGCAGCCACTACCTGAATAAGCAGCAGCAGCGCCGGGATTAGCGCAAGCCAAAAGGTTTTGTTTTTAATGCGTACAGTCCAATTGATTTTCATGTTTGATCCTCCGTCAATGATAATGATTTTTCATGTCGCCCTCAAGGTCTGCTATCCGATGATTTGCCACCTTGAGCTGTTCCTCTACTACAGGCATACGCTTTGCAAAGTTGTTGTGCTCCCTGACCTCTCGTGTCAGCTCGTTCACCTTTGTTTCCATTACCGCCTGTGATTTGCTGTTGCTGATAAGTACGCCGATAAGCGTCAGCACGCCGGTTATGATAGCTACGACTACACTTTCAACCATTATTTTTTAATTATCCTCTCGCAAAAAATTATCGTCCTGAGCATGTCCTCGGTCAGGTCAACCACGCCGTCGCCCTTGCCCTGAATAACGCCGTCGGCCATAAGCTTCTTCACCGTGTCGCGGTAAAGGCCTTCGGGAACGTCGTTGACCGTTTTCCATCTCACCATATCCTCATCCTCCGTTTTCTGTGTGTATTTCGGTCTGCCGAAGCCGTAGACCGTGCCGCTGTTAAGGCTGTGTCTGACGCGCTGGACGCTGTTCTGATAGTTGCCCTCGATAGTCACAAACGTGCTGCCGCTAACACTTTCGACAATGCCTGTGTGACACGGCAGGCCGTCGCGCGTGTCTTTCTGGAAATACTGGTCGCCAACTTCGGGCTTGGTGTAAAGCCTTGCCTGTGCCGCGTAGTACTTCGCCCAGCTTACGCAGCTCGCACCATATTGCCCGGTAAGGCACAGCGTTTCCTTTGCCGCGTTTCCGGCTATGCGCCAGAAGCACCACGCTACAAAGCTTGTGCACCATTCATAGCCGTTCTTCGGCGTGTTCCAGAACTTCGCCTTATCAAGCTCGGCCTGAAACATCGTGAAGTTGCCCCGCCCGGCGTTATCTGTGAAACTGTATAGGTCTTTGTTCGATGCCTTTTCCTTGTAGCCTATGTATTTTGCGGCCAGCTCAAGCACCTGTTTCGGGGTAATGTTCATGGTTGAAAAATCACCGTCCTTTATCATCTCGGTGGGCATTTTTTATTTTACCCATCTCGCGCCCTACGAGATGATCTTCAATTTGTGGCGGTTGTAAATCTTCAAGGATAGCTATTCTTTTTTGGGGCTTGTGCTGTCTATCTAAACTGAGCCGCCGCAGTTTTCTTTTTTCAAGCCGCCTATTTATAAGCCCCCGAACGGCAGGGGGCAGTATTGCAAACGGCATTAATGCCGGTCACAAGCTACGCATCCTCCCACGCACTCGGCAGCGCGGCGGCATCGTGAACGCAGTTGTCCTGCTTGCAACGATAGACCTTGCCGTCTGCGGCCTTGTAGCATTCGTCTTTCATGTACATTCCCGACGTGCCGTTGGCATCGACCCACGGTTTCGCCTTTGCCGGGTCTGTAGTGTGACATAGCCCCCATAGAGCGCGAAGGGTGGACGGTCTGCCGCTGTAGTTTGCTGCGTTGTGGGGCTGGATAAGCTTCCACACCTGCCCTTCGTCGGCTACCGGCGTTCCCACAGGACAGGCGCTGTAGTCCTTCGTCGCGTCGAAATCCGGCACGGCGATTTCTGCGGCTATGATCTCGGTGCCGGTCATGGTGTTCGCCTTTGTTCGCAGGGCTGCGGCATCGTCCGCGCCTTTTTCCTTCATTTTTACGATTGCTTCATCTTTCGTCATATGCTGTTCACACCTTCCTTGTACGCGTTTTCAAGGTCTGCCGAGCTTATCGCGTTTGCCGTCACGGTCTCGATCTCCGTAGGCTTGCCCATTTTGATGGTAACAGTGCCGTCGCGGTTATCGTGGATAACGCCGCTCATGCGGTATTCCGAGTTGTCAAACTCGCTCGTGACTTCTTCCATTACGGGATTTCCGCTGCTGTCTATCATCGGCTGGCCGTCCTCGCTTAGCTTCTGCACCGTGTCTTTCTGAACGATGCTCCACGGCGTGTTATCCGGCAGCAGCGCAAGCACTTCGGCGTAAGTCATGTTAAGCGTGATGCTCTTGGTATCACGCCTGTCCCATTCGTAGTCGGCTATCCTGCCGTCTATTTTCGCTGGGTATAGTGTGTTGTTTACTTTGATGTAGGTCATTGTGTCTCCTTTCATGGTTCAATCAGGATGAAATCATTATCGACTTCCATTGTTTCGGGTAAAGCAAAAATTGGGCGCACACCGATTATAGCCATCAAGCTTTGTGCACGGCCAAAACTACCGTTAGCATTATTAACACATACATATTCTCCATAGCCGGGCACGTTACTGCGTGTCCACTGTCTGACAGCTTCGCCGTTCAAATTCGCAGGAATTAGCAAATCGCTAATATCTAATTTTTCACCTTCGACGTATGCCAACCTAGATTGTGAAGTGTTGTATACATAGCCCAGTTCCGTAGCAGATAATAAAAATATCTTCTTTTCTGCCGTGGTTACCTCTATGCCACTCACCCAAACTTTAAATGTTGTGGTAGTAATAGCTTCTTGTACACCACTATCCAAAAGTCCTATATAGGTTTCATTTAACCAAGTGCAAATGTCCGATGTAGGGAAATGCTCTGTGTATATGCGGGAGTTGAACGCCCTTGTGCTGTAACAATCCTTTCTAACGACAAGTATTTTTCCTGATCCGTTCAATTCGCTTTCATAATTATGCTTTGCAACATAGAACTCAACAGGCGATCCACTCTCGTTTATTTTGATAACACTACCTTCGTCCAGTGTGGCTATAGGCGTTACGAATTTGAGATCATACCCCGTACCACCTATAAGTGTCCGGCCTTTCTTGACATCATAGCCGGTACCGCCGATTAAGGTTCTACCCTTTTTGATATCATAGGAAGTACCATTGATTAAAGTCTTGTGTGCCATATCCGAGTCCCCTTAGCCGTACACCCAGCATATCTGCCCATTTACAGTCGGTGTTGCTTCCGCGTTTGCAAAATACTGATTGCGCAGCGCAGGTGTGCCGACGGCGATGGTGTCGGTCGCGTACTTGGCTTTGTTGACCGTCTGGCTGCCGATGTTAGACGAATTGACCGCGCTTGATGCATCCTGCTTTGCGGCGATCGCGTCGGCTAATTCCTTGTCTGGCGATATCCATGTATACCCCGTCGCTTCTGCCGCCGTGCAGTACCAGACGCGTTTGTTCGTTTTGTCTATGTACTGCTGACCGACCGTTCCAACAGTCGATGTCGTCGGCGGCGCGGTGCCGATGATGGGTTCGGGCAGATTTTCAAGAGCTTCGTAAACGGCGCCCGAGGTTATCGGGTTTGCACTGCCGGAAGTGGGAGTGCCGTCAAAAGTGAGGGCGTTCTGCTTTGCGTTCCACTCTGTTCTCTCTGTCTCCGTGATATGCTTTGTTGTGTCGGCAACGTGAGTTGTAAGGTTGCCCTGCACAGCCGCCGCCGCGCCGCTTGCATCCGCTCCGACCATGCTCGCGGTGTAGTCGCCTGCCTGCGGTGCAACAGCGCCCGAGCGCCCGTTGAAGCTCGCCACGCCGCCGCCTGCCGCGCCCTGAGCCGCTTTAGCCCAATACTTCGCGTTGTCGGTATCCTCGCCCTCGCGCGTTCCCGTGCCGCCTACAGCCCAGCTCTTGGCCATATTGCCGCCTGCCGTAGCCGTTGCCGCCGCGCTTTTCGCGCCGCTCTCGTATTCTGCCGCCGCCGCTGCGGAAGCTTCGGCGGCGCCCTGCGCATCTTCGGCTTTGCTCTGGGCAGTCTCAGCCTTGCCCTGTGCGGCCTGCGCTGCTGCCTGAGCTGCTTTCGAGGCATCTCGCGCGGCCTCTGCCTTGCTCTGCGCGGTTTCCGCTTTGCCCTGTGCGGTCTCGGCTGCTGCCTGTGCCGTCTCCGCTGCTGCCTGCGCATCCTCGGCTTTGCCCTGTGCGGTTTCTGCCGCTGTCTGCGCGTCCTTTGCCGCCTGTGCCGACTGTGCCGCCGCCGACTGCACCTGCGCCCAGATGGGCAGTGTGCCGGTCGATACGTCCTCATATCCCTCATAGCCCTTGCGTATCTTGCCGACCGTCGCCCACACCGTAGGTATCGCGACCGTGTTGGCGTTGTCTGCGCCGTACACGCCGACCATAAGTATCTCGTCGCTTTTCTCAAGGCATTCCTGCGGAATGGAGCAGACGTTGTTTTCCCAATACGAGTCGAGCACGACCTTTGTAACGTCGCCTGCCGTGAATATCGCGGTTCTGCTTATTCCCGAATGCCAATCGGCTGAAAACTCGAATTTTATCTTTGCATTTATCATGCCGCTGGTCAAGGTTTCGTTTTCCGTCACCGTTGCCAGCGCTTTGCCGATCATGATTGTTGTCAAAAGGCTTTTCCTCCTTTTTTGCTTCTTGATTTCAGCATAACAAAAGGAGGCAGGGCTTATTAAGCCCCACCTCCGCATGTTTTTTAACTTTCGTTGTCCTCTTTGCGCTTATAATATTCCTGCGCATGGTCGATTATCCCCTGCGCCGGGTTTGAACTCTTATAGGCTGCTGCTTCCCATTTCGCAAGGCTGCTTTCGTTATTGACTTCGTACTTAGCGATATGGTCTGCGTACTTGTATACATAACTGAGCATGTATGCCTTTTCGGCATCGGATGCGCGAGAATATGTGCTGCTGTTTATTATCTTCGTTGCCAGATCATAAGAGGTTCGCCCCTTAACTGTTGCATACTTCACATATTCCTCAGCCGTCAGATATTCGCCGTTGATTTTTGTGTTTGTTTTCGCGCGGCTGGGATATACGGAGGTTTCGCCCAGATCATAAAGCCGTTTGAGCTCGCCGTCTATCTCGGTGCTGCGCTCCTTCTTGACGTATGCCGGATTTACAAAGTTGTTGAGCACCCTCTCAAACAGGTTGCCGGTTTCCTCTGTACGTCCCCATGCGTCAATGTACGGTATCTGACTGAAATCATAAAGCGGTATCTTGTTGGCGATCTTGCCCCACATATATTGCAGCTCAGAGCCGACATTGCTGTTGCGGTCAATATACGTTGTTTCTCGCTGATTTTCTCCAAACGCTCTTTCGGCCTGCCCGAACAGCGTCGGGAAATACTGTGATATGTAGTTTGTCGCCATGCTCGTTGCGATTTTGAACGAACCCTGTCCTTGCTTTATGTAGGCAAGGTTATCAAACAGATCGTTGACGCTTTGAAGCATTGACATTTCAAACATCGGCGTGCTGAGGCTCATGACGGAACTCATAAGGTTCTGGACAAAGCCGTTATCCTCGCTTTTGCCGCTGAGCGAATTATACAGTTCAACGCCCACGAATAGCGGCATGCTTTCCGGCGCGAGCCAGTCAAGCGTGATGCTTAGACCGCCTATGTTAAGCGCATAGTTTTGACTTCCGCCCAGCTCGTCAAACTTGTTTTGTTTATCGTCATCTCCGGGACTGCCGCTGAATAATCCCCACGATGCCAGAAGAACACCCAAGCCAACAAGCGCAGTGCCAGTCAGCCCGGCGGAAACGTCGTCGATAAACTGTGCCGGTGACATTCCGTTTTCTGCATCGCCGTTTACATACGCCTTGACTTTCTTTGTGTCAACGGCGAGCGACTTTATAAGCCCTACGGGCGAGTATTCCACCGCTCTCACGAGTATGTTTGCCGGTGTTTTTTTGAACGGCAAAACGCCCTCTATTAGCGCAGAAGCGATCTTGTTATCGACCTTGCCGAGCCTGCTGACCATTGCCGAAAATCTGTTTGTGTCGCGGTAAGTCGCTTTCTGGGCTTCCTTTATCGCAACGGTCTGAGCTTTTATTATCGTGCTTTCGGGTACCTTGCCGGTGTTGAGCTGTTCGGCGGTTATGCCGTTTGCCTTGTACCATTTCGCGAGCGCGTTGGCGTATGCAGGTTTACAAAACCATGCGTCCTCCGCGTCAAGCAGGTTTGAATTGCCCTTGCGTGCCGCCTCAAGGATTTTGGTTTTGTAAATCGTCCTTTTCTTGTCTATGCCCTGGAATGTATCGACATACTTGCCGCCCGAGAGTATAGTCTCCTGCACCGCTTCATAATCGGTCATTGCATATTTTATAAGTGCCACGTCATTTGCGTTATTGCGGTTGAGCATGGCTTTGCTGCGCTC
>OGQZ01000292.1_pt1 | contig 42928 bp, 60 predicted proteins | sample 1553321 | NCBI WGS metagenome assembly OGQZ01 (sample SAMEA2579958, study PRJEB22360) | human gut metagenome | reverse complement strand
AAAGCGGAAGCGGAAGCAAAGGAAAAACAGGCAGCGCTTGAGAAGGAAAACGAAGAGCTCAAGAAACAAATTCAGGAGCTTAAAGACGCTGCAGCCAAAGCGGAAGCGGAAGCGGAAGCGGAAGCAAAGGAAGCTGATAAAAAGGCAAAGTCCTCTAAGTAATAACATATAACCTTATATATCTATCGGAAAGGAAAGTTACGTTAATGGCAAATATTTATGAAACAGTTACAGTAGAACAGTTTAAGGAATATTTCTTCCGTGACTTTCCTTTTCTTCCTTTATATCAGGAGAGTAAAACGTATTTTGAGGGTGATATTGTGTATGTCGAGCCGGATTTTTATAAGTCACTGATTAATAATAACACCAATCCGGTGACAGATACGGAGGCGTGGGAGGTTACAAAAGGGGATATCTATAACTATGTAACCGACTCCGATATCGAAAGGGCTATGTCTCAGGCGATTATTAATGCTAATCCGAGATTCGGTTCTGATGATACCGAGAGAATTAATATTTATCTGCACCTCATAGCGTTTTATCTGGTAATGGATTTAAGGAACGCCTCCGGGGGCGTGAGCGGTATGTTCGGGGGGTATGTATCATCAAAGAGCGTAGGCGATGTATCAGAGAGTTACTCGTTCCCGAGCTGGTTAATGAACATCCCGTTATACGGTATTTATTCGCAAAACGGTTATGGTATGAAATACTTGTCTCTCATACTTCCTTACCTTGCGGTTACGATTCTGTTCTCACCCGGGAGGTCGACTTATGGCTAATGTTAAGGCGGATTTATCGGGGCTTGAGGGATTGCTCAAAAATTTAAAAGATGAATACAGTGTCAAAATAGGTATTATAGGCAGTGACGCCAAACAGCAGCACGACAACAAAAGCGGTTTGACTAATGCTGATATCGGTACATTTCATGAATTCGGCACAAAGAGAATGCCCCGCCGTTCTTTCTTAGAAGATGCAATTATCCGCAAAGTATTCAATCCTGACCAAATGAAGGATATGAAAAAAATCTTGTGGAAACAGTTCTTTGTAAAAAATGCCGCAAAAAAATTCATGCAGGATATCGGAGCAAAGGCGCTTGATGCAGTCTGGATGGCATTTGATACAAACGGATTCGGGGAATGGGCGCCGCTAACCGTAAGAACGGAGCAGAATTTCAGGAACGCCCGGAAGAAAAATGTTAAGAAACACGGCTACCAGATACTTACAGATACCGGCAGGTTAAGACATTCAATCAGTTTTAAGGTAGAGAAAAAATGAACTTAATCCAGCATAATACAACACTTTCAAATAATACCGGACTCCCGAATATGTCACAGACAATACAATCGTGGTTTCAGAATATAACGTTCAATGTTGTAACAAGGGGGTTAACAAATGACGGTGACGGCGTGGACTGGATTCCTGAAAGTGTCCAGATAATCAAAACACAGGGGGTTGTCCGACCGCCGAGCGATAAGGATTTAAAAATCCTGCCTGAGGGTACATGGGCGTGGGAATGGCTGCAAATACACTGCCTTCCGGATGTTAAGCTGGAGACTAACCAGTATGTCGAATACGAAAACAAGCGGTATAAAGTCATGGCTAAGAAGGACTGGAGCAAGTACGGGTATGTCCGGTATACGCTTTTAGAAGCTTTTCAGGCGGAGCAGCTGGAGGGTATGACAGGTGGCTAATTCTTTGGAGATTATAAAAAACATACTTGTTAACGAGATGGAGCTTCCAAAGACCCGTGTCTGGGCGTATAACGCCGATATGGATTTACCGAAGGATAACAAGCTCTTTATAGTTCTGCATTACGGAGAAAGACGCCCGATAAGCAACAATATAAAGTATGTTTCAACGGAGGAAGGGCTTGAAGAACATCAGAGTATGAATGTAGTTGAAGATGTTATTATCTCTCTTCTTTCAAGGAGTACGGAAGCCAGAGAGCGGGCGCACGAGGTACACATGGCGTTTAGGAGCACTTATTCCCAGCAGAAGCAAGCAAAAGAGCACGTGCATATTTCACTTTTAGGCGATGTGTATGACGCATCGTTTCTGGAAGCAAGTTCAAGAATCAACCGTTTTGATTGCCGGGTTAGAATTTTTAACTCGTTTAGTAAAATAAAAACAGTGGATTATTACGATAAATTCCCAGTGACAAGCCGGATTGAGGCGGATTACCACTTCGAGGCTTAGTTAATAATTGAATATCAACCAGCAGAAGTGACTAAGTCACTAAGTGACTGAGTGACTAGGAATTTAAAACCTCTTAGTCACTTAATCACCTAATCACTTAATCACTAGAAAGGAAACAATGACAGCAGGATATCAGATACCGATTACTTATGTAGTCAACGCTACAGCGGTAACGCCTTCTCAAGGTTTAGAGCCGCTTAAACTAAGTACAATTTTGATTATGACAGATGAAGAGCCGGCTAACCCTTATCAGGGTTCTTATGTTATCTCAAGAACCTCAACCGGTATAGCTAATCAGTGGGGTACAAATACCGAGATAGCGCAGCAGGCGAATATGATTTATTCCCAGACCCCGAATATTTTAACCAACAACGGTTATATTATCGGCGCTAACTACCAGACAGTGGATTATAACAACCCTGCCACAGCGGGCACACTGACAACAGAGGATTTGAGTGCTAATGTAGCGGGCTTTGCTTCCGTAACGGACGGGGTTATTAACCTTACCGTAGACGGCTCTGCTAAACAGGTGACGGGGCTTGATTTCTCGGAAGCTGCTACTCTTGAAGAAATTGCGGCGGTTATTCAGGCGGAATATGAAGATGTAACGATTGCCGCAACTGATAACAATACACTTTTGTTTACTTCCAATACAACCGGTGCAGCGAGTAATGTAACCATAGCAGCTATGAGCGGCGGAAGCGGTACTGATTTATACGGTGCGTCCTACCTGAAAGGTGCTACAGCGACTGCGGTATCAGGAACAGCGGCAGAGAGCGGTACAAGACCTGAAACACTTTCAGAAGCAGTTACGAGACTTGCGGGATTGATATATTTTGAGGGTGTCTTAACTACAAGAGCATTGACGGAGGAAGAAGCGATTGCAGCCTGCTCAACGATTCAGGGTATGCAAAACAGAATTTTCCCTGTTCCGGCTTCTAACACTTCTGCCCTTGCAGCTTCTACGGGCTTATTCTCTAAGATTATGTCCAACACGAATTGCAAACCGCTGCTTTATACTCTGGGCGATGATGATGAAGCCGCTGCGCTTAATTCAAGATTATTTGCCGCAGCATATCTATCAAGAGGTTTTTCCGTTAATTATAGCGGAAGCAATACCACAATTACCATGAACCTGAAAGACTTAACCGGACTGCAGGCAGATACGAATATTAACGAAACAATCTTATCGCAGGCTGCGGCGGTGGGTGCTGACTGCTTTGTTTCACTGGAAGGGCTTGCTAAAGTGATGTCCAATTCCCAGAACGGTACGTACTTTGACCAGGTAACTAACCGAATCTGGTTTGTTAACACTATCCAGAGAGAAGTATTTAATGTACTTGCAACCACAAGAACGAAAGTGCCGCAGACAGATGCCGGACTCGAAAGTATCGTGAAAGCGATAAGAAACGTGTGCGTTCAGGCGGTTACAAACGGTATGCTTGCACCGGGTGAATGGAACAGCGCTGACTTCTTCGGCAATCAGGAAGATTTCCTGAGAAATATCAGGGAGTTTGGTTACTTTATTCATCACCAGCCTGTAGCGGAACAGGCACAGAGCGAGCGTGAGGAAAGACGTGCTCCGTTGTTCCAGATTGCGGCAAAAGAAGCAGGGGCGGTGCATTCGGCCTCAATCGTAATATATATTGAAGCATAGGAGATTTTAATATGGTAGACAGCTATACAGCGCAAGATATTATTATCGCGGAAGATTACAACGGGGAGTGGGTGCTCACGGATTTTGCAGACAACACTGTCGCAGAACTTACAGCACCTAACAACCTGAGCACTACGTCAACCGGTTATAACGGTAATTCTCTTGGAGCACATAATGAGCCGGGAAGGCAAAGAGAATTAACATTAAGACTTGTCAAAGCTTCCGGCGATGATAAAAGGTTTAATGAGAATTACAACTTATGGAAAAATAGAGACTTCAGATTTAAGCCGCTAACAATGCGTTTTACAAAGAATGTTGCTCATTCAGACGGTTCTGTAACACGCGACACGGTAGAGTGTTATTTCGGGTTACCGGGAGACCAGCCGGTACAAACAACGGATGTTGCAGGTTCTACCGACCAGGTAGTAAGTGTATACATGTTGCGGTTTGGTAACTCTGAAAGGAGCTTAAGCTAATGTTAAAATTCCAGTTAAAGAGCGGGAAAATGGTAGAACTGAACCTCGCGCCAATGGATAATGCTTTGTATTTGTACAGAACAATTATCCACGAATGCAAAGGTGCGGGGTTAGATATAACGGCCGTAGACGGTGAAAGCATTGCAGCAGTACTCACAAAAAACATTGATGCACTATTAAGTGTTATCGGCTCTGAATATGTGCTTGAAGCGATAAAGGGCTGCGCCGATAAGGTTATATACGATAAACAGCGGTTCAATATGGAGATTTTTGACAGGGATGAAAAAGCACGGGGGGATTTTTTCCCGCTTATGACACTTATTGCGGTTGAGAATATCCGCCCTTTTTTTCCAAGTCTCAATTCCGTTTCAAGTGCGATAGAATCCCTATTGTTGAGGAGCTAGAATTACCGAGAGTTGAGTATAATATCGACACCTTTAAGGTCTGGGCGATGAAGCTCTCAAGGGCGGGTTATGGAGATATCAATACAATAAAGAATCTGAATGCGCAGGAGTTTATGGACTTAGTCCATTATGAAAACTATCTTGCAAAGTATGCGGAACTGGTAAGGGCGCTGAATAGCGGAAAAAATAAGAAATAAAGCCTCAAGTCATGCCTTTGGGGCTTTATTTGTGCTATGATTAGACAAAGGACAAACCTCCGCCGGACTTCCGCTCTATATATCAGCCAACAGAGTCACGGGAAGGAGGTGAAAAATAATGTCCTATTTGAAATCTGTGCTATGCACAATCATTACCTTTTTAAGAAGTGCTAACGCGATATTACCAATAATAACAGAGTTGTTAGAACTAATTGAAAAGTGCATTTAGACTTTTTTTAGAGCTTTGAACCTTTCAAGGCTCTTTTCTTTATATTAACATAACCACTAAATTATCTTAGCATATTTCAATACTTTTTTCAATTAAATCCCCGTCAAATTCTGGAGCTGGTACTGGGTGTACTCAATATCCTGCGCATTGATTCTTGCTATTTCAGTTGCGATTTCCTGTGCATTCTCACCGGTAATATTATTCTGGTTCGTGATTGTAATATTTTGTGAGAGATTATTCATTCCCGGCGGTGTAGTTGCTGCTGGTGTGTTCATAAAATCCGGAACAGGTGCAGCCCCGCCGGTTGGTGCGCCGTCTTTATATTGCCCGAAGTCTGTCAATTGTTTCCAAATAGGTATTTCTTTCTGGTTAGGTTTACCGGCTTTATGCATGTTTTCAACTGCATATTTCCCAGCGCCTGCGACACCTCCGACTACAGCGCCTGTTACAGTACCGACAACCGGCACGACAGACCCGACTGCTGCGCCTGCTGCTGCTCCACCGATAACACTTGTTGTTTTTTTGATGTTTTCTTTATTTTTATCAAAATTCTGTACAAAGTTTTTGAGCGTGTTTACCGTATCGGTTAAGGCTGGCGCAAAATCGGCAATTAACAAACTTTTAAGCTGGTCGAATGCAAGAGTTAATTCCGCCAGAGATTCAGCAGCCTTTGTGTTTTTTTCAATCACATCATCCGGAAGCGAAAAAGCGTCAGAGAGGTTAAAATCTCCACGGTCGAAAAGATAACCCCATTCGGAGGACATACCGAGGTTGCTGAACGCAAGATTACGCCCCTGCTTTGTTAACCCATTTGTACGGTCTCTTATGTCGTTCAGTAATTTTACTGTGCTCTCATAATCTCCTAGATAGTCCTCAGGAGAAAGCCCCAGATTGGCAAATTCCCGAACAACTCCTTCCGGCAAACCGCCCTGTCCTGTTTGTAACTTAGTAAATATATCGTTAAATCTTTCGACATCGCCTAAAATACCTTCGCTGACATTTTTTGATTTTACATAGGTTGCGAGCTTCTGATACTCTCTGTTAGTTGCTCCGAGAGCATTTGCCATTTTGCCGATACCTACTGCGGTGTTACCGGCTTCTTTAAAGGGTTTTGTTAATGTATCGGCGAATTGAGTTGCGGCATTTTTACCTATTAAAAAACTGGCAGATACCGAGTTCAAATTCTTCAAGAGTGACGGCAGCCCTTTTGTCGAGAACTCGACAAAGAGTTCACCGAGTTTATTTTGCGCACCGCCCTGATTTTTATTTTCTTCCGGCATAATACCCTCCTAATTTAATACTACCATCCGGCTTGAAACTCTGTGCAATTTATGATACATTACTCAAAAAGGTTGTGTGAAAGGGGTTGTATATGGCAGATTATATTTGCAGAAACTGCGGACACATGCAATGTTCCAGCGGTACAAATGGCGGATGTGCTTATACTTTTTGGTTTATATTATTAATTATCACAATTTTTATAGGTTTATTTGCTCCTATAGCCTTTGTAGTCGTCGCTTTTGAAGTATTGTTTTTAATTCTTACAAGCAGAAATCCTGATTCAAACTATTGTTTTCAGTGCAAAGCCAGAAATTGTGTTGTAGCACTCGACAGTCTGGCAGGACAGCAGTTGTACAAAACTTTTTATCCCAATGAATACGAAGCAGAAAAACAAAAAGAGGAGCAGGAGCGGCAAAGAAAGGAAGAAGAAGCGCAGGCAAGAGAAGATGCCGGCTTGTCTTATTTGGATAAATTCCATATAGAAGAACCTTCTATAGGCAAATTTCTTTTATTTCTCTTAATTTCTGCAGCTGTTGTTTTTGTTATCTTCTTATCTCTGTCAGGTGTTAGAACGCTAATAGGAGCAGCACCCCAAAAAGAAGTCGCAACAACCCCGCATGCGCAGCAGCAAGCTAAACCCGAAAACAAACCGCAGAAACTCACACAGACAGAATGCGAAACATTATATAAGACTTCCGGTATGTCCGGCTTTTTCATGAATTATACAACAAACAAAACTATCCCCGGCAAAGAAGCCGTTATTAATGATTATTATAATAAATGCTCCGACTATGCTATGCGGGATAAATATTCTTATTTGGCTGCTTATTATTTAGGTTTAGGTGTTGAATTAGATCAACAATACAAATACGAACAGGCAATTCCGTATTATAAAAAAGCGCTTGAGGCTAATTTAAAAAGCACAGACAAACTCAATCTTGTTTTTAATTATGATTTACTGGCAAAATGTTATTTTAACACCTGGCAGATGGAAGAGGCTAAAAAATATGCTTTACTCGTTGTAAAGGAAAAACAAAAGCTGGGTAATGTGCGCATCGGTTTAGTAGATTATGAACGTTTGGGAGACATTTGTTACAACCTCAAACAGTATGACGAAGCAGAAGAATACTATACAAAAGCTCTTAATGAGGTGGAGTGGTTAGAGTCTTTACCAGATAATCAGACTTATGAACATATACAGGAATTAGAACAAAAAAGAGAAAAATTTATATCAATTCTTAATGGTACATTTTCTCAATAAAATTTTGCTAGGTTTGCTAAAATGTAGTTAATGACTACATTAGACGCTTTTTTAACATCATTCAATACCAAATACAGCACAGGCGATAAAATGTCTATGGCTCGCAGCCTGCTACAGGATAATGTCAATCTGGGTGAGGCGGTTGTTAATGTTTTATCCTCAACGGGTATAGCAGGATTTAAGTTTCATATACCGGAGTCCGAGCAGGTTAATATGGAGAGTGATATTACCGACCATTACACAGATTCAAACTCGGTTATACAGGATCATGTTGCAAAACGCCCCGTAGTTTTGACATTAAGCGGGTATCAGGGTGAATATTTTTACAGCGTTAACGAGATTGAGGATGCTCTGGCGAATGTTACGCCAGTATTGTCTCTGGTTAAACAGTTTGTGCCTAAACTAAGCGCTGCCACTATACAGGCTAAGCAGGGCTGGTTAAATTATCAAAATACAATCAATACGGGTGGGGGAATAGGTGAGAACCAAAACATAGACCCTTCAAAGACCTTGACGGAGAATACAACGCTCGCAAACAAAGCCGGTGTTTTATGGAACTCTCTTAACGGTGTGGATTTATTCAAGCTCTTTCAGGATTTATACAAACTTAAATCCGCACAAACAAGGGCATTTTTGTTTTTTGAAGCATTGTGGAAATCGGAAGCTGTCTTCACGGTTGAGACCACCTGGAAACGGTACGATAATATGATGATTCAAAAAGTGCTGCCTATTCGTGAAAGTAATGCCGATATAACAAGTTTTACGGTTACATTTAAACAGATGAATTTTGCACAGACAAGATTTGAGAGCCTGAACAATGCGGCAGGCAGAACCCGAAGCCAGCTTGCGAAACAGGTTAATAAAGGTATCAGTAAAGGTTCGGAGGCGCAGGCGGTATAATGTACGAGTTAAACGAACTGGGAGTAGAACCTAACCAGAAAATAGAAAAGATTTTAGATGACGGCTCAACCGTGACGCTTGAATTTGAGTACAAAGAAAATCAACTGGGCTGGTTTTTCGGGGTAAAATGGGGCGATTATGATTACAAAAACATAAGGTTAACAACCAGCTACAACATTTTACGAGCTTACCGGAATTATTTACCGTTCGGTTTAAGGTGTGATACTCAGGATGATGAAGAGCCAATGTTTTTAACCGATTTTGCTACAAAATATGCAACGGTATATTTGTTAACCCGTGAGGATGTCCAAACCATAGAGGGGAATTATTATGTTAAAACTCCAACGGAATTACAGAGCTGAATTTGAAATCGGCGAGCGACACGGTCTGGACTTAATCCCCCGGGATAAGCTAACTGTAAGTTATCCGTTTAGCTGCCAGTTCCATATCTCTTCGGGTACATACCAGACACAGAATCAGGGAGTATTCCAGCTTGTAAACCTGAGCAGAAACGATCAGGCACGGTTATGGCTTGATATGTGGAACTTTGGCAAAAAGTATATTTATATGAAGTTTTACGCCGGTTACGGTGAAAATATGCCGCTCGTTTTTTCCGGATATATTCAGAATTGCACCTCCGAAAAACAGGGAGGGAGCACCGAGTTTATAACGGAAATATTAGCTTCTGCGAGTACCGAGTTTTATGAATACGGTTTTCTTAATGCGACTTTTACCAAAGGCACTACTCTAAAAGACATTTTAGGACTTGCGACAAGCGGAAGCGGTAAAATATCCGTTGGCTATATTACTCCGGACATAGAGCCGTTACCCCGCAATAAAACCTTTATAGGACAGACTCTTGATCTTCTGGGGCGTGAGTATGGCGGGTATAATATTTTTGTTGATAATGATGAGATTAACATACTGGGTGATAAGGATTTAATCCCCGGAGAAGTTCTGGTTATATCTGATGAAAGCGGATTATTAGGCAGCCCCAGACGTGCGAATGCTTATGTCGAGTGTGATATGCTTTTTGAGCCCCAGATTAGGGCGGGGCAGGGGGTTACACTTTTAAGCTATTCACAAACGTGGCTAAACCAATCTTACAGGGTTGTAAAGATTGAACATAAAGGCGTAATAAGTCCGGTTGTTAGCGGGAAATTAATAACCTCTCTTACTCTTTCAATCCTGCCCGGGGATGCCAGAACACTCACCAAAGCGACTCAAACAGTTCAGAGCGGGGGCGCAACAAGCGGACAGTGGCAGAAGCCGGTACAAGGCAGAGTCTCAAGCCCATTCGGAAGACGTACCGCTCCGATAAGCGGAGCAAGTACAAACCATTCGGGAATGGATATTGCGGCCAATATGAACACGCCCGTTAATGCTCCGGCTAACGGTAAAGTTATTACTACTGGCTGGATAAAGGGTTACGGGAAAACAATAATTATCGACCACGGTGTTATAAACGGCAAAAAAGTGACAAGCCTGTACGGACATTTAAACAACTGGCTTGTTAATCCGGGGCAGAATGTGTACACCGGAAATCAAATCGGACTTGTAGGGAGTACCGGAAACTCTACCGGCCCGCATTTACATTTTGAGGTAAGAGAAGACGGAACTGCGGTTAATCCGACCAAATATATAGGGAATTATTAATATGACAGCAAAAATAAAACAGGTTGAGAAATCACAAATAAATTTTAACGGAGTTATGGCACTGGCGCAAAACGCCGTTATGTCACGCCTTAATTGTCATAATATCGGGAAAATACTTGAATTTGACGCCGATACCCAACGGTGTACGGTTCAATTAATGCAGGTGAAGTTATTCAACGAACAGAATATAACCCCCGTTCCGATAACCGATGTTCCGCTTATAATTCTGGGTGCCGGTAACGCGCATATCACGATGCCTGACCCTGTGGGCACAATCTGCCTGCTGCTTTTTATGGACAGAAACATAGATACATTTCTGGAGACAGGGGAATTATACGCACCTGATACAACCAGAATGCATGATTTTACCGATTGTGTGGCGCTGACTACTTTTACCACTCTGGTTAATCCGATTCAGAATTATGATACCGAGGCGGTAACAATTTTTCATAAGCAGCTTGTTGAAGCGATTAACTATGAAAGCTATATAAAAGTATACGGAAATAGTGTACAAATCAATAGCAGTGCGGTTAATGAAGGGGAAAGCGAGGGGGTAAACGAGGGTAATGAACCGGTTATAACCTCCGGTAATTTAGCGGTAAATTCCGCTGCTATCACGGCTTCTACGAGTTCGGGGGGGCAGATTCAAGTCAGTGACAAGATTAACGTACAAAATACCGCACAGAACTTGGCGAATTTAATACAAGCGTTTTTAACGGCATGTGAGAATATAGCAGTAGCTACAAATACAGGAGTCCTGACACCTGCGGCAAAACAGGCGTTTACTGATTTAAAATCACAGTTCGAGGAGTTGTTACAATGAGTTTCAGAAATCTTGATTCCGCCCACGATTGGACATGGGGCGCAAATAAAAGCAATTATGTTAACGCTAATCAGGAAATAGGGCTTAATCTTGAAACCCGCATACTGTCATTTCTCGGTGATTGTTTTTTTGCTACCGATGAGGGTATAGACTGGTTTAATCTGCTTGATTACAGATATCAGGGGCGGTTAGAGAATGCCGTTCAGGAAACCGTTAAGAATACGGACGGCGTAACGGCGATTAACAGCGTGGATTTGATTGTGAACGCCGATAGAAAAATAAGAATCACATACGACGTACAGACAATTTATTCACAGTCCTATACGGGAGCAGTAACCCCGCCCGGTCAGAATTAAATTTCAGGCGCTCTGGTAAGCTTGAGTTAGTGACAGTGTCACTTTTCTAGTATCAACCAATAAAGGAGCGCCTTATGGCACAAAACTATATCGGGATTAGCGGTCTTGTCACACAATCTTTAGAAGAGATACGCCAGGATTTAATAACCAAATTCAAGGGAGTATACGGTCAGGATATTAATATTGAGCAAAACAGCCCGGACGGACAGTGGATTAATATTTTAGCTCAGGAAAAAAAGGACATTTTAGACCTGTTTACCCAGTTTTATAACAACCTTGATCCGGACAGAGCAATCGGGATTCCGCAGCAGATTTTGTATAAGCTTAACGGCTTGATAATAAAAGCTTATACATACAGCTATACTTATGTCAATGTCACGATTAACGAATCAACCAGCCTGCAGGGGCTTGATACCAATATTGAGAGTGCTGACGGTACGGGTTATACCGTAAGAGATACAAATGGAAACCGATGGATACTGGCAGCATCAACGGAGCTCGAACCCGGTGTACATTCACTCAATTTCAGGGCTGCCGATTTAGGAAGTATTACGGCATTACCTAATACAATCAATGTAATGGAAACGGTTGTAAGGGGTGTTTCTTCCGTCAATAATCCTGCGGGAAATTATATTACAGGCTCAACCGGAGAGACTTCCGCCCAGTTCAGATTGAGAAGGAATCAGGCTATGGCAGTACCTTCTCAAGGTTTTGATGAAAGCACGGAGTCACAAATGCTCAATCTTACCAATGTCACCCAGTGCAAAGTATATGACAACCGGACTGATTCCGTTGTTAACGGTATTCCGGCGCACGGTATCTGGGTTATCGTACAGGGCGGCCAGCCTGAGGATATCGGAAGAGTTATTTATAACAACCTGCCGCCGGGTATTCCGATGAAGGGTGAGCAGTCGGTTTGGGTGCAAAAGACTAACGGCGATGTGGTAGAAGTCTTATACGACGTTCCGACTGCGGTAAATCTGTATGTAAGAGCTACTATTAAAAATTTTACGACAACTAATTTAGATGAAAACTATATCAAAGAGCAGCTTGCACTTACAGAGTATCAAATCCATGAAAGAGCAGAGAGTTCAACGCTTCTGGGTACGATAAAAGAAACCATCGGAGACGCCGGTACTCCGTATAATGTTGAGATATCTGCAGATAATTCAAACTGGGTAGAGTATGCAACACCTGAGGGGCTGGATGAATTCTTTGTAATAACAACAGCTAATATAACGTTAACAATTGTTTAGGAGCAGCAAATATGCCTGACTACACACAGGATATACAGGACGTTAAAACCTATTATGCGGATTTATTAATTCTCCAGTACCGGAATAAACCGAAGGCACGGGAGACAATCAAGATAGGCGCAGATATTTACCTCGGAGACGGGGTAATATTTCAGCTGCAGGATATTCTCGATATCGACAAGGCGGAAGGTGCACAGCTTGATATTATCGGAAAAATCCTTGACTGCCCGCGGGTTGTTCAAGGTATTTATAACGATATGATTTTTTTCCAGTTCTATGACGGGCCGGATTCTGTCGGATTCTCGACGGTAGGCAATCCGCAGGGCGGGAATTTCAGAACGATACAGAATTATAACCAGAGCGAGTACTCGCTTCCGGATGATGATTACAGATTCCTGCTCAAATTCAAATCTGCTGTAAACGTCATGCGGGGCTCCGAGCGGGGTATTGATGATGCCTTATGGAATGTTTTTCAGGGTGATGTACTGCTCAAAAATAACCATAATTTAACCATAACCTATATTGTATCAGCTGAACGTACACTGGCGGCGCTGGCTGCAAAACAGCTGGGTTACTATAGAGCACCGGAGGGAGTAGGGGCGAATTATGTCTTAAGAGTTCCGTCTCCTTCTCAAATTTTCGGATTCAACCGCAAAGGTATAATAAATAAGACGGTAGTAGGTTTTTCAACCAAAGACAAACGTCAAACCGGAACCTGGCTTACAAAAGAGAATTTAATCTCACTTGTAACGCCGCAAGGATAAAGAATAAATATCAACCAATAAAAGGAGTAGATTAAATGCCAAAGATAGAGCGTACGACGCAGGAAATCTTTGCAAATCAGGCGGGTAGTCTGGAAGTAACGGCATTCGGTACGGCAAAAGACCAGACGCCTGTATATACAAAAGATTTAACACAGATACAAAATACTAACTTTTTAAATGGATGGCAGAGCGCAGTCTTATCCGATAAGTCCCCCTGGGAGGAGGATATGAATGCGCTTTTCTTTGCGGTAACAACTCAGCTTGCGTATTTATTTCAGCAGGGTATTCCTGAATATGATGCCGGCACGACTTATTATATCGGCTCACTAGCTAAGGTTACTAACAACCAGGGCTATGTAACCGTGTATAAATCTTTAACTAATGATAATACCGGTAATGCGGTTACTAATGATGCTTATTGGCGCGTATTCCAGTCAGACGGGAGCCTGCAGCTTGCAAATTATGAGATAGGGCTTCCGCAGCCTACACTTAGTAACACGCTTTTTCCGAACGAAATTTGGCTTGATGGCCAAACTGTATCAAGGACTACTTATGCCTCCCTATTCAATATTTATGGTACAACATACGGCGCTGGTGATGGCAGTACAACGTTTGTATTGCCTAATTTTAAAGATAGGGTTTTCTGGGGAAGTAATACATTTGGTTATATAGAGGCTGGGTTGCCAAATATTTTAGGGGAATGGACTGCCACAACAGAATCCAGTCAGGCACCTTTGAATCCTACAGGAGCCTTTTATGTAATAAGTGAATACGGGGATGGGGCTGATGGTACAAGAGGACGGTTTTATCGTGTAGGTTTTGATGCATCACGTTCAAATGGGGTTTTTGGCAAGTCAAACACTGTACAGTCACCGGGCATAAGATGCAGGGTTAAAACAAGATGGTATTAAAGGAGCAATTAAATGCCTAAAATAGAGCGTAAGACACAAAAGATTTTCGGGGGCAATGCCGAGAGTGACCAACTTGCGGTATTCGGGAGTATGATAACCGGCACGCCTGTTTATAACGATGATATAGAGACATTGCAGTCAGAAGCTTATACAGAGGGCTGGCAGGTTGCGGTTGCGGCTAACGAAGCACCGTTTATGGAGGAGATGAACGGGGTACAGTATGGTTTTTCTAAACAGCTTGCTTACCTCTTTCAGCAGGGTATAGCTGAATGGGACGCGGGTACTACATATTACCTGAACTCATTTTGTCAGGTGGGCGGTGTGATTTATAAATCAAAGCTCGATGAAAATATTAATCATTCACCTGGAGATGATACAGAAGAAATGTATTGGACACCGTTCAAAGCTGGAGATGGTGGCAGCGGCGGCCTTGAGGTCTGCGATATCGGTATGTCCTTGTATATCGATGAAACGAAAGGTTTGCGCAGATGGCTTAACGGTCAGATAGTAGCGATTAATCAGAATACTCAAGGTTTCTTGACAAGGTTAAAGAAAATTGTTGCACTTTATCCTTCTTTGCTTACAACCGAGGAGAACTGGCAGGCAGCAAAAACCCTTAGCGCATTCGGTCAGGTTGGTAAGTTTGTTATCCAGGACGCAGAGGAGATACAGTATTACGCTTACTCTTCGGGTTCTACTACTTACTTAACCACTTCTACAGCAGACTCTGACTCTGTTAATGTTTATAACACAGAATTTGTATTACAGGGTACAGGCTCAATCTCAAGTGATGTATTGACTTATGAATCCCAGACATACAACAGAGCTTCGGGGAGCGATGCCACTCAAGAGATAGAAGCCTATGTAAGGTTGCCGAAAGTGGTTAATATTCAGGGCTTAATAGATTTACAGAATCTGGGCGTTACGGTGGCTGCTGGATTGCCGAATATAACTGGACAAACGCAACATATAGTCTCTGGTAATGGTGCTACTAATGCTAGTGACAAGGGGGCATTAAAAACGGCACTAGTTGAATCAATAGCTTCCGGATTGCAAGAGGTTGTAATGCCTGGAAGAAGGCTGTTAGGAGCAATTACTATCGACGATTCCCTTTCTAACCCAATCTACGGCAATTCAACAACAGTTCAGCCGGAAGCCATTCAGTACCCTTACTACATCCAGATAGCCACAGGTCAGGAAACAGAGGTCAATATCACAAATGAGATTGAGCTGAATAACCCATTCTTTTTTGGAATGAGCAACTATTTTAAATTTAAGCCCAATAACTTATCGTGGTTAAAATCTGCTGGTTACGATGAGCCAAAAGCAGCTCATCCTGACTATTACAACTGGATTTTAGAAAATGTTAATAAAGGGGTAAAAGGGTTTAAAGGTCAAGAAGGCTATTGTTTTATAGCTACTGATTCATCTGGTTATTATTGGTGGGTTTCTACTGAAAGTCCAGTAGTGGGTGCATCAGTATATAGGTATGATGCTGGCGTAAATTCAATGTTTTTTGATGGTACAGTCGAAACATTAACCTCAAATGGATTTACTTTTACTTCAATTTTTGAAAGCTCGTCTTACACAGTAACAAGAGATTCAAGTAAGGATACAAGTATATTACACCCTACAGCATGGATTACAGACAACGACTTTGAAATTAATACCTCTGATGAAACCTTTAGGTTGCCGTTGAAAAATGGCACAGAAGGAATGTTTGGAGGCGGTGCTGTTGTTGGTAATGGTTATGGTTTAGGGTTAACACCTGATGGCTCTAATTTGTTTATGCTTAGTAAATATGGCGGTGATGGAAACGATACAAATTCAAGGCCTTCTGGCCCTCATAGTGCGCCTGTTCCTGTTGGAGGGTCTGCTGGAGCTATGGGCGGTGGTTACGTAAATATAGCCTGGGGCGTTCATCCTGACCCTGCAAAATCAGGCCTTGTAGTTGCAAATGCGGGTGTTGTGCCAGACGGATGGGCTCTCTACTACTATGTTGGTGCAACGGTCCAGAATGCTAACCTGATTGACGCAGGGAGGATGCAAGAACAGATAACTAATATCAATGCGCCATCGCGCGGTTATCTCGTGCAAAGCTATGTTAATGGTAGAAGCTGGTATAGAGTATATTCTGATGGATGGTGCGAGCAGGGTGGACAGATAATTGTTAGAGTGGCAGCTACAAATATTACTCTTTTAAAATCATATAAAGATAACAATTATAATGCTGTAGGCTGCCAAGCTAATACTGATACAGTAGGCTATCATATAATTAATGTTGCAGCGTACAGTGCAACACAGATACAAATACGTCAAAATCCTGTAGGGTCGCCACTGGTAAATTGGATAGCCATAGGGTACATAAAATAGAAGGAAGGAATGAAGTATTATGGCATATAAACTAATAAAACCTTATACAGCTAAGCAATATGCAGATTTTATAGTGCTGCACAACCATCAAAACGGAAGAAAAATTGAGGAAGGTGTAAATGGAGAGTTATTTGCTCTGGAACCATACGAAAAACTTGTTAACGGTGAGGTTATAGATAACACACAAGAATACGAGCAAGAGCAAGCCATAAAAGAAGCCGAGCGTATCGCAATGCTTAACCTTACTGCTGCCGATGTAGAAAGAGCTATATATAAAGCAAAAGGTTTTGATTTTAATGATGTTATCTCTCTAGTAGAAAACCAAAAAGCCGCTATTGATATTAAAGCTCTGCAAATCGAGCTTAAGGCAAATAATTTCTATAGAGGCAATCCATACATTGATGCAGTAGGTACAATATTAGGATTTACAAAAGAACAGTTAGATAAGTTCTTCGATACCAACGATTACAGGTATTTGACAACTTGCAAGCTCAAAGTTAATGCGATACCGGAAGAGGCTGTTATAAAGATTAACAGTGAAGCGAAAAACACCGTTACCGTACCTTACGGAGATACCGTGGAATACTCGGTAGCGGCAGAAGGGTATTTGACACAATCAGGCACAGTAGAACTCACGGAGGATACAACGCTTGATATTGAACTCGTGAAAGAAGGGGTAAATGAAGGGGGCATTGAAGAGCCGCCGATTGAGGAAGAGACAGCAGAAGAAGAAAACGTTAATAACGAAAACGATTATTCACAAAATGAAGGCGAAAATGTTAATAACGAGGTGGAAGATGAAAATACAACCGATACAACAACCGACACCAACAATGGGGATGAAGTGGAAGCAGAGCCGACTGGAGATGTTGACAAAGAGTAATGTAGAACTTGATAACGGCAAGAAGCTATTAATCCGCGACGGAGGTTGGTACAAACTGCAAAGCCTTTATGATGAAGTAGGTAGGTGGGTTAAGTCAAGGTTGAGGTATTACAAAGGCGGAAAAGTAGTAAAAACATTAGATAGCATGAGCAGTAACTAGAATTGAACTCTCTATTCACTACTCACTAACCACTATTCACTAATTAAAAAAGGAGGTATAAAAATGGAAGACAAAATGAGACAGGCTTTATTGGAGTGCTGCGAGCGTAATTGCGAGGTAATCTCACCTGCAGTGGTGGCATTTGCGAAAGATTTGGTTAACACAGCAATCGAAACATCCGAAACCCCGATTGATGATATGTTTTTACCTATTATTAATATGGGCTTTGAGGTGCTGGATGATTTCTTGGCAAAACAGATTGATAAAATCGATGGAGTAGAAGGGTAATGCCGTTTGATGTGGCAAAAGCGATTGAGACGGTCGGAGATGCAGTAAAAGGCATTTCCGACTACGCAAAAACCGCTAAAAAGCGCCAATCCGAAACCCAGATTATTAAAGAGCTTAAGAAGCTTGAAAAGGCGGTCGACACGGCGGAAAAAATGTTTAATATCTTTTTCAGGTACTTCGATAGACTGGAAGAAGAAGACAAAAAGGAAATTGAGCGTATGCTGAAAAAATTTCAAAGGAATAACTAAATGGAAATTGGTTACAACTTCGACCACGAAATAGAATACAACTGCAAGGACAGAAGGAAGCCTTTCAGGATAATTAGGGGCGTTGTAGTGTCGTATAAACAGGGAGTCAAGGCACACCCGTTTATGATTCCTAAGGGATTCACCTCTGACGGGTGTTCCATACCTAAGGGAGTCAGATTTCTCTTAGGCTGCCCGCATACACCCGAGTACGTACCGGCTTCAATTATTCACGATTATTTACTTGAGAATCCTGAAATAGTACGCTATGACCGCAAAACAGCAAGTTTAATCTTTTTCCACGCACTGTTAAAAGAAGGCGTATGCCCTGCTCAGGCAGTCATTATGTATCTTGCGGTGGATTTATGGCAGCGGGTTAAGAACCTCTGGACGGAGAAGTGGGTATGACAGAAGAAAGACCGGTACAGGCACAGGAGTGTTACGAACACCACATGTTACTTAAAGGGCAGCTGGACAGGATTAACAAATTCCTTTTCGGAGACCCTGACCATCCGGATGATTTATCCGTCACGGCCAAGGTTAATCTGATGTTCAATGTACTTCTGGAAATTAAACGCTGGGCAATCGGGGCGGTGTTTACATTTGCAGGATGTCTTATATTTCTGGGCTCTCATTTTGCAAAAATGGACAACATTGCGGAAAAACTTGACGCACATATCAGACAGACGGACGCCGCAATAGAAAGTATTGAAAAACGTGTAATAACGCTGGAAGAGTTTGTTTATAAAAGGGGTAAATGAAGTTAGAAGTTTTGACGAACAAACTGCTCCGCTTAGTATAAAAAGGGGTAAATAATGGGGGTAAATAATTATGCTTAATTTCACAATCACGGAGCTTGTTAAATCCGACACGGCGGAGAAAAACGGGATTAGTAATACACCGGATATTAACTCCCTTGATAACCTTCTGGAGCTTATATTCTATGTCCTGCAGCCCCTCAGGGATAAACTCGGGAAACCGATTACAATCACTTCGGGCTTCCGTTCCGCCAAAGTTAACCAGCTTGTGGGTGGGGTTGGTAATTCCCAGCACCTTTACGGTCAGGCAGCCGATATGGTAGTGAGCGGGATGACACCAGCGCAGCTCGTTGAGTTTGTAAAAAAATCAGGTGTAGAGTTTGATCAGTGTATAGAAGAACACAGCTGTAATACCTCTTGGGTTCATATAAGTTATAATAAAAATCACAATAGAAAGCAGATATTATTAATCAAGAAATAATTTTAAAAAAAAGTGCAATTTATTAACATAAAAAAATACCTCCGTTGTATTCAATCCGATATTATAAGTGGGCAACTGACTCGGAATGCCAGCTTTCGGGAGCTACCCTAGCCCAGAACTATTATATTAAAAACTATTTTCATTTACAATAGTAGAATACGACCAATGGACTCATATCTCTTTTAATAAGAGTCATAACCGAAAACAAGTTTTAAAATATTGAAAAATCCCTTTCTTTCATCATATTCTATAGCTCTCTTATTTAGTATCACACCCTCGCATAATGCGGGGGTTTATTTTACAACTTCACCGGGTGGAGCTTAAAATCCCACAGGTCTGATTCGTACATAATCCAGCAGTCAATACCTTTTTTGCGTGCAACACGTTTCATGCGGTTGACATATTTCTGTTCCTTTTTCGGATTTTCGAGGATAAGCACAAGCCCCGGTTTTTTTCTGGTTTTGATTCCGTAGTAGAGCGACTGCCCTATACCTTCATAGACTTTATTTGCAAAATCAAACTCTATTGCGTGGGTTTTTGTGAGACAATCAACCCGTGTAAAGTCGTTGAGCTCGTATTCCTGTATTCCGCCCACACAGCTGCACCACCTGTTTTGATACGTAGCCTCATAATGCAGGCGCTTGGCGCTAGCAGGAAGCGCAAGTATTAACAAAAATATAAACACATAAACCTTTTTCATACGCACATCTTAACACATTATTTTGTGCAATGCTATAAGTTAGGGGGCTTATAATCCTCTGCTTAAATTCTTAACAACTTTTCCCCGGACTACTATTTCAAGCGGGGAATCCGGTTTAAAGGTTTCAATGGGGTATTTTATATTATCCGATATTACGTCAAGTTCACCGCTTAATCTTTTTCTAAGGCGCTTTACGTACCATTCATTATCTATTGTGAGCAGAAACACGCCGCCGTTGTTAAAGTCTACTCTTCCTGTATCAACCAGCAGCAAATCCCCGTCTTCAATAATTGATTCCATGCTGTCGCCGCTGGCTTTAAAAATTTTGAGCTTTTTGACATCAGAAACTTTCATAACAGACTGTATCATTTGAGTACCTAACTTTATCGGCGTAACTTCCGCTTCATCCATAACCACCGTACCCCGCCCGCAAGAAGGGTTAATGTGAATATAGTCAATTGAGATACAATCATCGGACTTATTTACTTTTGTAAAGTCTACATTAAAAAATTCTTCAATTTTTTGCATTTGACTTTCTGTCAGTTCCTTTGATTTTATCTGACCTACATACTGCTTACTGAATCCTAAGGCTTTTCCCAAAGCTTCGTAGCTTATTTTTTCTCCTTTTTGTGACATTATTTCTGAAATTGCCTGTTGGACTTGCATTTGTGCTCCTTTTAAATTTATTTACTTTTGGAATATATTTCTTGACAAAAGTAAGATTATCTGCTAGAATAATTTTGTCGGTGGAAATATTAAACAAAATGTGGTGATAAGACTAATATATTTCAAACCTGACACAAATTCAAATCGAATATAAACTAATGTAAAGCGGAGGGGAACAACCCCCTGAACAAAGGGAAAAAGAGAAGCATTACAAAGGTTTTAAAACAACCCTCTCCAGCGGGGAGGGCAGGGTGGGGGATAACCCCAAAACTTTTTAAAAACGTCAGGCAATAAGGCGGTAAAACTACACGTTTTATACCCCTTAGCTTGGCTGTGGAAAATTTGAACATTGAAAATTGAATAACATAAATTTAGCGCAAAAAATAAGTTTTTAATATCGGGATAATATGTCATTCTGAACTTGTTTCAGAATCTTATATTATCCCGCCTTAAGAGCTTACGATATAATGAGAAAGGAGGGTTTATGAATTATGTAATGCACTTTTGCAGAAACAAGAACTGTAATAATGGCTGGGTTGATAAAGATTTAACCAATGCGCAGGTGAACCCGTCGCAGTGGAAATACTGTAAAGAATGTGCCGAAAAGCTAGGTATAGACTATGATGCACAAACACCTGACAGTAATTTAACTCCTAAAGAATTAGCGCATAAAAATAAATTACGTGAACGGATGGAAAAAGCTAGGCAAATAAGATTACAAAATATTCAATCTCCGTTAACAGAAAGGGGGTGATTTCAAGAGTTTACCCCACGGCGGGTGTAAATACATATCCGAGATAACAAACCCGCTTTAAACAAGTTTTTATTCACCATGTATCTTTGAGCCGGACTCCTTATTTTTTAAATCCTAAAGTATTACTAAAATTCCTGATAAATGCGACCGGCTCTTTTTATTTTTAAGCCGTTCCGGTGCGGTTACTCTCTTCTTAAGTGTCTGAATATACATCATTATCAAGTACATCACCGGATTTTTTTAGGTTTTACTTCTTATTTAAACGTTGACAGGGGGAGGCGTTAACTCTCGCACCTTCCCCATTTCTTTTAAAAAAAGAGAAAGGAAATTTTTATGATAGAAGCGTGGTTATTTGTGATTTTTTGTTTATCGGTTTGTATTCCGATAATGATAAGTGAAAATATTTCAGCTCTTAGAAACAAGCAAAGGAGGCGTTATGAGTGCAGGATACGACCCGTTCAAGTGGTACGAACAGGAGCTCGATTTAGAGCATGAGGCATGGCTTGCGGGTTATGACGATGTGGATGAATACCGCAGGCACGAAGAAGACCTCAAAGCGGATACAGAAATAGAACAAGAAGAAGAAAGGAGAATCAGACAATGGCAGATATAGTAAAAACAGAAACACAAAACCTTCCGGCGGAAATAAACGGCGGATTTAATACGGCTATGAAAATAGCAGAGGAGCTGGCAAAAAGTGATATTATCCCGAAAGAGTTTCAGAAAAAGCCGGCTAATTGCTTAATAGCGGTTGAATTAGCAAACAGATTAAAAGCGTCACCGTTTCAGGTTATGCAGAATATGGACGTTATATACGGGCGTCCTGCTCTAAGAAGCGCATTTATAATTGCCTGTATTAACAATTCCGGTAAGATTATCGGTTCGTTAAAATTTGAGATGAACGAAAAAACTACGAAATGCCGTGCGTGGGCTATTGAAAAGGAAACCGGTGCAAGGCTTTATGGGCCTACCATAACTCTTGAGATGGCTGAAAAAGAAGGCTGGTTGACTAAAAGTGGTTCAAAATGGAAGACAATGCCGGATCTAATGTTGAGATACAGAGCTGCTTCCTTTTTCGGTCGACTCTATTGTCCGGAGATTCTTAACGGCATGTATTCAGAAGATGAAATTACCGATATGAAATCTGCTGAAAATATGACTGCTACAGATATTTTTGCAGAACCGGAAGTGTTTCCGGAGGAACCGGCAAAAGGTGAAGAAATGGAAATAACTCAAGAAATGGAGGATGCCGCCAATGCGTACTTTGAAGCTCACGAACAGTAATTACTATTCGCAGGAAGCAAACAAAGCTTATATTTCCGTTTCACAATACAAAGATTTCTTTGGCTCTCTGGGGCAAAGCGGCTGTGAATATCAGGCAATGGCAATAATTAACGGCGAATATAAAAAAGAGCCTACAACTGCAATGCTGGTAGGCTCTTATATTGACAGCTGGTTTGAGGGTACTCTCGAAGCCTTTAAAGAATCAAAACCCGAATTATTCAAAAGAGACGGAAGTCTGAAAGCTGATTATGTACAGGCCGAAAGTATCATTGAGAGAATAAAACGGGATAAAAAATTCATGCAGTATATGAGCGGGCAAAAACAGAGAATATTCACAGGTAAGATTTTCGGTGCAGATTGGAAATGCAAGCTTGACAGCTATATAGAAGGTAAAGCAATTGTTGACCTTAAAATAGTTGATGATATTTACAAGTCCTATTATCACAAGGATACAGGCAGACTCAATTTTATTCAGGAACGTGGTTACGATTTCCAGCTTGCAATCTATCAAAAGCTTGTTGAGCTTAACACAGGGAAACTCTTACATTGTTATATAGCTGCTGCAGATAAAGGCAAAACTACAAATATTGAAGTTATAGAGATAACCCAAAAAGAACTGAATGCCGCACTCACCGGACTTGAATACGGTGTTAAACGGATTAACCTGTTGAAAAAAGGAGAAGCACAGCCGGAAAAATGCGGACGGTGTGATTGGTGCAAAGAGACAAAGGTTATCACAAAACCGGTATTAATGCAGGATTTATTAGGCGGTGAATAATGGAAACAAAAGAACGACAGATTGATTTTGAGCTGCTTGAGGAGCTGATAGACTGCGCAAAACGTGAAGTCAAAAAGCGTTATGCAGTTTATCCCCGCCTTGTGGCAGCGGGAAAAATGACAGGAGAACAGGCGCTCAAAGAACAAAAAATGATGTACGCAATCCAGAAGGCGCTCCAGAAGATTTATGACGGTACATCACCCAAACCCGTACAGCAAAGCTTCCTGAATGCTCAAGACTATATCAAAAGAGGCTGGCACGGGGGGTAAATTATGAGGAATATAAGCAAAGGTTATATTGCATTATACAGGCAATTTCTTGAATGGGAATGGTTTACCGATGTAAAGACCTGTCATTTATTCCAGTACTGTTTACTCCGTGCAAATAGCAAAAATACCGTTTGGAAAGGTATAAGCATTAGGAAAGGTCAGTTTATAACCAGCTTACGGACTATGAGTATAGAGACAGGGCTGAGTTTTCAAGAGGTTCGGACGGCATTAAAAAAATTAACACAAAATTTAACACACGAGTTAACACACGAGTCTTGTGCCTCTTATTCAATAATAACGGTAGTTAATTACAATTTATATCAAGGAGTTAACACAGTTTGCAACACAAAACGCAACAAAGAATTAACAACAGATAATAAGACTAATAGTAATACTAGTTATATTAATGTCTCTCTCTCTATAGAGGAGAGAGAAATTTTAGAAAAATATCTTTTAAAACAAAAACGCAAGACTCCGATTGAGGACATAGACGCTTATATAAGGGCTCTGGCTAAAAACGGGGATTTAAAAAATAAGCTTGGAAAAGCTAAACAATGGCAGGAAAGACAAAAGAAAAAGGAGGAGCAAGAGAAGGAGAAGAAAAAAGAACAAAAATTAGGACAGGGGATAAAACCTGATGAAGTAGATTCAGAGATAGTAAAACAGTGGCGTGAAAAAGCCAGAAAACGATTATAGGAGAGAAAAATGACAGAAGAAAAGAAAGCTTTAATTAGCAGAATTAAAATAATCCCAGAATTGAGGTTTTTATAACTCCAATCAATAATTACACACAATGGCACGAAACAGAAAAATAGGAAAAAGGACAATGAGTTACAAAGAGAAGTATAAAATCACGGAAGAAGACAAGAAGATAATAGAGCTGAGGGCGCTCGGATATCAGGATAAAGAGATATCGGAAGAATTGAATCTTACGATGACCGCATTCAGGTATCGTTACTGTAAGCTTTTAGCGAAAATAGGAGCGGTTAACGCCCCGAATCTTATATATCTTGCGTTTAGTATGGGAATATTAGGGGGCAAAAGTGGGAAACGAACTAAGAAGAGTTTTGACGGAAGAGGATAAAACGTACATTCTCAAGAACTGCGAAAAAGAGTCGGTAAAAGAAATGGCGAAGGCTCTGGGGCTTCGTGAGAGAAGAATCAGAGATTTTTTGTTTTATCACAAGCTTGAGTATCAAAAAGTATGCCAGCATTACAGAAGGACATTAACAGACAGGGAAAAAGAGATTATGGAGCTCGTATCAAAGGGTCTGAATAATGAAGAAATAGGCGCAAAACTCTGTATTTCGGTTAATACGGTCAGGACTCATATCCAGAATATTTATCAAAAATACGGACTTGTAAGTTACGGAAAAGAAAAAGCTGTTTTTAGAGTGCGGGCGGTTCTGAGGTATCAGCAAGGGAGTGACTAAGTCACAAAAGGAGAAACAATGACAATCTACAATGCCCTAAGACTTAAAGCGCTTGTGCGAAAAGTTGCAAGAGACCCTGTAAGCTACGATGATAAAGTTCTGGCGTATATTGGTATCTTTATGAACGAACCGGCATCAACACATACAACGATAAAAGAGTACATAAGAGAATTTTATCCGAGAATCTGGGAAGAGTTCAATTATGAAGATACAAAAGAGAGCATGTACAGCATTATAGAAAGTATACAGGAAAAAGAGCAAGGCTGCACAAGCACCTTAGACAGTTTATTAGCAAAAATAAAAAAAGGAGAAAAATAAATGTTTGAAAAGAAAGATAAAACAAAAGAAAGATGGAATAAATTAGTAGAGGAAATCGCACCTAAGGAAGTATATAAAAATGCGGAATCATTCGCTGCAACTGTTTTTGAAGATCGTTGGTGCGGCGTAAAAGTTTTTAAGAAAGACACTTTAACAGAAAAAGAACAAAAAAAGCTTTGTGAAAGCTTGAAGGATGAATATAATAAGCAGGTTTTTGAACCCTGCAGAAAAATATTTCTTGACTTCTGCGAAAAATACGGAATTATTCCGGTAGATTCAGGTTTAAGGATTTTCGGCACAAGAGATTACAAAGGCTATATGATGATGCTCGCAGCAAAAGAAATGACCAGCAGGTTGAAAGATAAGTTAGAAAACGCATTAAAAGGAGAATTATAAATGAATATTGAAACTAAAGAGAGACTGCAGAGTATATTACTTGAAGATTCGTTTAATGAACTGGAAGAATCTATGACAAAACAGATGGAGGATTTTAAAACCTCGCAGGAAGCCAGAATTGACGGCTTGAAGGTGGAAGCAAGCAGAAACTTAAAAGATATTGAAAACTATATAACAGTAGGTAAACCGCTGGTGGTTAATCTCGGAACTGTTGAAGCTCCGAAGAATAAACTTGTGCATAGTGTTTTCCCTAAATTAATGAAAATACTTTCATCAACAAAAAGGAAAGAAAAGAATATAATGCTCGTAGGCGGAGCGGGCGGGGGAAAAACCCACCTTGCAAGCTCTGCAGCGGAAGCTTTAAAACTTCAATTTTATCCTATGTCTGTAGGGTTACAGACAACAAAATCAGATCTTCTCGGGTTTATAAATGCACATGGTGTTTATATGCCTTCACCTATCAGATTAGCTTATGAAAACGGCGGCGTACTGCTTCTTGATGAATTTGACGCTGCCCACGCCGGAGTCATAACAATATTGAACAGCTTGCTTGCAAACGGGCATTGCTCATTCCCGGATAAAATTGTTGAAAAACACAAGGATTTTGTTTGCCTTTGTGCCTGCAATACTTACGGTAAAGGCGGAACAATGGAATATGTAGGACGTAACAGGCTGGATGCTGCAACGTTGGACAGATTTATTGTCTTAGATGTCGGCTATGATAACAGCCTCGAAACGCTGCTTACCAATAACGATAAGTGGCTGAAGACCGTAAATACAGTGCGTGAAATAGTTAAGAGTCAAGGTATAAAGATGATTGTTTCACCGAGAGCGGCAATGGACGGTGCAGACCTTCTGGAGGCGGGATTCACGGAGGATGAAGCATTAGAAATGTGTATTTTTAAAGGCTGCTCAGAGGATATCAAAGACAAAATTTTAAGAGGTCGAGAACTATTAAATAGCGGTAATAGTCTGGTTTATGTAAATATTCTTGTGGATTTCAATAAGAAAACCTACTCAACAGAGTTTTACATAGACTCCGAGGTGGATATTAAATTGGGGGATTTTACTGTACGCGCTGCAATAACAGAAAATCTTTATACAGCATATTTAACAGACGACACGCTTTTTGTTAATAACGGCAGCGGAAAATTACAAGAGACCGACTCAAGCCCTTTACCGTTACCGTTTGGAGCTCCGGCACAAAGATATAACCAGATTCAAGATATCCAGAGATTTATCAAATGTATGCAAGAAGCCCCCAAAAGTTTGGCGGGTGAGTATTCAATGCTGCTTACCGTTATACACAGAAACAAAAAACATATCTTGGACACAAAAGCAGGCACATATAAAGAGGTAATAAAGAATGCTTGAATATGAAGAAAACGACTACAAGATACAGAAGTTCAACTCACTTTTAGAAGTAGTAGAATATTTAGAAAGCTTACCGGATTTATACAAATATTTGTTAACGCAAGAATCTACATTAGGGCGGGAAAAGAGCTGGTATGGTACCGGCTCTTTTAGTGAGGTTATGGATAAACTGCGCAATGGCGATAGAGTACAGACTCTTGAATATATAACTAACCTCAAGGAATTAAATAATTTTGATGAACTGGATACGGGTTTTTACAGAGATGTAGAGGGTTTCGCTTATGATATGGGAAGCGTGGTAGAAGGTGAGCCCGAATGCTGTATGAATTCGGGAGCCCCGGTAGCGCATAAGATGCTGGAAATCCATATTGATATAGGATATTGCGGCAGCACTCCTGCCTCTGTCATCAATAACAGGGGCTATGCGATTGTTAATCTGATTAATACTCTGATATCAAAAGGTTACATTCTGGATGTTTACGTTGTTCATTATATTACAACAACATACGGCATGAATTGCGCTCATTTATTCAAAATAAATACCGAAACGCTAACACTTTCAACTCTTGCATATACTGCGACCTGCAGCTTTTTTAGAGTGGTAAGCTGGTTGTTAACCGCAATCCAGATAAAAAGATATGACTATACCGGAGAAGGGTGTTCGCAGCCGTCAGACTCGTTATTGAAGAAGTTAAAGCAGCAGAACATTTTGTATATTCCGTCCGGTTATACGGATGAACGCCTGAATAGCTGCAGTAAAAGTAAAGCTCAGGAGTTAGTTAACGGATATTACAACAGTTTTATTCAAGAACGATAAGGGCATAAGCAGTCTTAGAGCCGCTCCCGAGAAAAAGGAAAGGAAGGAAAGATAGATGAAATACATAGTAAAGAACTGCCCTGCGTTGAGAAAAATGATAGCAATTAGCAGTGCAAAGAGACACGAAACACTATTTGACAGTTGTTCTGAAGGTAAACATAGCCTTTGCGCAGACCGTACCGACTGCCCTATAAAGCTGATAGTGAATGAGTGTAAAAATTTATGAAAGGTATTATAAATGGATAAAGAACCAATAATGATTGATGGCGTGGATGTGAGCGTGTGTGAAGCTTATTCTAAACATCGTGAGGGTTATTGTGGTTGGTACACTCCTTGCGAGGGAGACTCTTGTTCATATAAATTGGATTGGGCTTTAGACCAACTCAAACGTAAAGAGCAAGAATGCGAGGAGCTAAAAGAAAGAATAAAATGTAATTGTTTTGACCCTAAAAGTAATAATAATCGTTGTATTAGCTATAATCGTATAGCAGAAGATTATGAAAAAGATTTAAAACATTTAAAAAATAAGATTGCTGAATGTGAGAAATACGAGCAATTATTTGATGAACTTGATAAAAGAGTTTCAAATTGTATTGAAATTTACGATTGTATTATCGTGAGCAAAATAGTCAAAGACATCATCATCAAAGCGAAAGGAGAAGGAAATGAGTAAAGGATGTTTAATCAGTGACCTTGACGCTTTAAGAACGGATTATTCATATAAAATGAGTATTTTTTTTAAAAAAGTTAGGGAGAATAAACTTATAAAAGAACGAGATTACAGACGTTATAAAGCACTATATGAAACATATAAGAACGCATATCATCAAATTGATAATTTACTAAAAGACATATCTAGAGGAAAAGTAGAATTAAGAAAGAATTGAGGTAATAAAATGACTAACCTATCAAAAGAGCGAAAGCGAGCTGAGGGTAAAAGCGTAAGCGCACCCGTTAAAAGCGAGCTTTCAAGACAACTATGCGAGATTTGCGGGATTGAACCGGAAATAATTGAAGATTACGACTCAAACGAGTATGAGATATATCCAGACTTTGAGCAGGCGGAAAATTTTGTGAAACTCTTAGAAATTGTATCTAAAAAATCGGGGGTTTCTTTCTGCCACAATGGCACTTATTTTGGCTGTAGTATTCATTATTTTATTGCTGACATTTTTGAGGCTGATATAGGAACTATTCCGCATAATTTCTTAAATACACTTTTAAAACAACATTTAAGAAATCCTTGTAAACCGAAATTGTTAGAACAACTCAAGCAAGCCATCAGAGCGGAGGAGTGGAAGTATGAAAAGTGAACTAATAGCATCAATAATTGTCATTTTAATTCTGTTTTTGTTAACAGTACCTAGAATTATCGCATTAAAGGATTATCCACAATGTATATGGACTAATAACCCTGTAATGTGTAAAGAATTAATAAAATTAAAGAGATAAGAGTATGAATAAAATTTTAAAAAACATAAAAGTCCCTACAGGCAATATATGTATTATGCAAGCAGAAAAGGGTAAACTTGAATTTGTATCATTGCAAGATTATGGCAAAGCAAAAAATATTAAAGCTGACTTTTTAGGTTATACAAAAGAAATAAACCAAGTACCACACGGTGACTTATTGCCGTTAGAAGAAAAATGGGTTGTTACTGTTTCAACTCAATACGGATGCTCAATGAACTGTAAATTTTGTGATGTTCCTAAAGTGGGTAAGGGCTTGAATGCAACTTACGATGATTTAAAAAATCAGATAATATCTGCATTATCTTTACATCCAGAAGTAAAAACTACTAAAAGGCTGAATATTCACTATGCCAGAATGGGTGAACCTACATGGAATGATAATGTTTTAATTTTTACAAAAGACGTAAGAAAGATAATATGCCCTTATATTGGTAGAAGCCTTGTGCATCCAGTTATATCTACAATGTTACCGAAAAATAATAAATTCCTTAATGAATATTTAAATAGCTGGGTAGATATAAAAAATGATTTATTTAAAGGTGACGCAGGACTACAATTTAGTATTAATACCACAAATGACAAGCTAAGAGAAGAATTATTTTCCGGTAACTCTTTGGATTTAGAAGAAATATCAAAAATTGGGAAAATGCTTGATCTGCCGAAGGGTAGAAAGTATACTTTAAATTTTGCAATAGGTGATGAATTTGAAGTGAATGCTGAAAAGTTACGTGATTTATTTAACCCTGAAAAATTTATGGTAAAAATAACTCCGATACATTTAACCAATGCCTGCAAGGAAAATAATATTGTAACAAGTAACGGTTATTTTGATTACTCTCCATATAGAGAAATAGAAAACAACCTCAAAAATGTAGGCTTTGATGTTTTAGTTTTTATACCAAGCATTGAAGAAGATACAAGCCGAATAACCTGCGGAAATGCAATATTAAGTAATAAGGGGTTAGAGAATGAACACACCTAAATACCTATACCACGGCAAGCTCTGCCCAGTATGCCAGATAGATTTTGAGCAAAATATTATCTTAATCAAAACAGATGAACTGAAAAAAGAGTGGATTAAATATGAGAAAGAAAGGATTGTAGAGGAATGCTAACTTTTAACGTTAAAAAGGAATGGTTTGAAAAAATCAAGTCCGGCGAGAAAACTCACGAATACAGGGAATATAAACCATATTGGAGAAATCGGCTTGAAACATGTATTGGTTAAGATTTTTCAGCAACAAGATTAAGATTCGGCAATCCCGTTGTTACTGAATACCCGCATTATATAACCTTTGTATGCGGATATGCTCCAAAAGGGGATAGAAATAAAAGATTAAAAGCAAGACTAATTTCTATAAGGTTAATTGAGGGCAGCGAAACCGATTTACATATAAATAAACCAGTTTATGACATTAAATTTGAATTAATTTAACTCCCTCGTTCCGGGGGAGTTTTTATGAGGAGATGAAATGACACAACACGTACAGGAAAGGGCGCTGGAGAGGTATAATATAAACCTCTCAAAACGGGATGAATACGCTATTATAGAACAGATTAGAAATAATGCACACACACCTTTGAACCTTTCGACAACCGGAAATAACCGTAAATTTGCTTATGTGGTTTACAAAAACATACCGCTCAAGGTTTTGTACGAACGAGCAAATAAAGGCGGTGTAAAGCAGATAATAACGGTCTATCCTTTTGATGCTGAAGAGTATAACAAAGTTATGCAGCTTCAATTTGATTCAAAAATAGATTTGGCAATTCAATTCTTAAAGAAAAATAAGTACATAGTTTATAAAAGGAAGGGAAAAAACTCCTCTAAATAATGTAGTCAAAAAGGCGGGTGAAAATTCAGGCGGGTGAAATATGCCGCACGAACACCTTAGAAAAGCCTTCTTACATAATTTACATTATGGGTATCATGCGGAACGTTATAAAAGTTTACAAAACACCGACAGCGATGATATGTTTGCTGATATTATTCAGGATTAACAATTTCCTGAGTAGTATCAGCTTTTTTTTGTGCTGATGCGATATTGAATGTAAAATAACTTACCAGAGCAAGTAAAAGTATTACAATTACAATTAATAACGCATACAATGTCTTTCTGTTACCGGTCTTTAACTGTTCATTTTCAGTTTTTAACTCTTTAATTTCCTGTAAATACAGTCCTTCTCGGCTTGCTTTATCCTCAAGAAACAACATTTGCGCCTTAGTGTTCACTAACTCCTCATTGACTCTCTTTAACTCGTTATTATACTCTTTATTGATTTGTATAATCCTGTCGAGCACCTCTGAGGCAGAAATATCATTTTTACTGTTTTGTGAATGTATATTGTCATTCAGTGATTCTACACAATCCGTTAATATATCTTCATAATTACCGTTATTTACCGGTGACTTACCATAAATGTTTTTAAAGTTTTCTATCTCGGCGTCATTTGTTACTACAAGCGTAATTAACCGGTTGTTCACTTTTTCATTAACCGTCTTTATCTCTTCACGATCTACCATCTTGTAAACCGTTTTTGCGGTTACGCCGATAAGCGCTGCAAACTCAGCAATTTTGAGTTTCTTCTCCATATCTTTACCCCTTATATACCTGATTCATTAACCGTTAATATACTGCATAACCGGTTTTTTACCATGCTTGACTTTATTTTAGTTCATGGCATATCATGAGTAAAGTAACAAACAGATTTTTGTTACAAAAATAAATAAACAAAATAAAAAAGCCTTGGAAGAATCTACCAAAGCCTTAATGAAACCTAACACTTTCATTTAAGCATAGATTCTTCCACAGGTCAAGCAACGGCTATGGGAATTTTAAGGAGGAGGAATTTATGAAGAGAACGAGCATGGCTCAAAAGCATGCCCCGCATGGATTTACGCAGTTTGAGCTTACAAACTATTTACTTAACAATTTGTCACAATTTAACATTACCCCCACGGCTAAACTTGTTTTACTGGAACTGTCAGCACATTACAATCCTAATAATCCTGATATGTTTCCGAAACAAAAAACTCTTGCAAACAAAATAGGCGTTTCGGAGCGTTCTGTAGTCAGAGCCGTTCAGGAGCTTTTTAAGGCGGGTTTAATCATAATTGAATGCAAATATACCAACCGGTACAAATTCACGTCAAGAATCGTCGAACAGCAGCCTCTCTATCAGAAAAATTTTTGTGCTGACAATCTGTCACAAGATTTAAGCAAAAATGTCACAAAACAATCTGACAATTTGACACAACATGAACAAACAAAAGAACCTATTAAAAAACCTCTTTCAATAGGGGATTATTCAAAACTCAAACAGTATGCCGCACAAAGAGGGGCAAAAAATCTTCAGGCTTATGTTAATGCGCTTATTAAAAACGGAAGCGCACAAACCGTTTTGAGAGAAATTAATGCGGGAGAGCGAAAAAGTAAAGAATCCGAAAAAGAGACCCAGAATTTTATAAATCAATCTATAGAAGACGCAAAAACAGCAGTCCCGCCCTCAAAACTCTGGTTTGAGCTTAAACAAAAAACTATGCGTAAGATTGAAGAACAAAGGAAAAACACACACCTCTAATTGTTACGGATGATGTAATACCGCAAAGAAATTGTTTAACCTTAAAAGTGTGTTACTGATTTTTTAAGGTTAAGTTTGAATCAAATTTCTTTAGTGGATATCAATCAATTTTATATTGTCCCGGTAAAAAAGCGGGGGAATTATAAAAAACACCCGAAACCGGAGGAGGAGATAAGTCCGTGGACTTTGATGAAAGACTTGTACGTAAAATTAGCGGGTTATTTTTCGCTGCCTGTTTTTTGTCAGGAGGATATCGTTTTCACCCAGGGCATTTTCCGTATCAGCTGCTATGTTTATACGGATGAAACCTACGAATATCAGGGCGAAACCTTCAAGGGTGAAAATTTCAAAGTTTTTGAAGCTGAAATTATCGGCACAGAGAATATGTATTTAGAAGACCGTCTGAAAATCCATCAGGCGGTTTTAAGCTATTTGGACGCAGGGGCTACGATAGAAGAGGCGGAAATATACGTAAAAACTAAGTTTAAGCATATTTTTGGGTAAGTTATGAGTTTAAATGAAAAACAGAAACAATTTTGCGAAGAATTTATTATTGATTTTAACGCTACGCAAGCCGCTATTAGGGCAGGCTATAGCAAAAATACGGCGCGCAATATTGCATGTGAAAACTTAGCAAAACTTAACATTCAGGAATACATTAAGCAGCTCATTGAAAAACGTAATGAGCGAACTAAAATCACGCAGGATGAAGTTGTTGCCAATATTGTTGAAGTTATGCAAAGGTGCATGCAGGCTAAGCCTGTAACATTTATGGGACGACAGGTTAAGGATGAAGAGGGGAATAACCTCTGGAAATTTGACTCACAGGGTGCAAACAAAGCCCTTGATATGCTTATGAAGCATACCGGCGGGTACAACGCAGATAACCAACAGAAACAAGCACTAATGACCTCAGTACAAAAGATTTTTGTTACCCCCGATGAAGTTGAAGAAGTAGATAAACATATAAAAGAAACTATAAACAATGATAAACAGTGAGTTTCTCGGGCAAAGATTACTAAAACGGGGCTTTGAAACCTGGATGCGCTATATGTTCCGTATTATTGAAGCGCGCCCGTTTGTTGTTGAGCCTATTCACGCTGATTTGTTCACGGTAATGGAAGATATATTTACCGGTAAAGAACTGAGGGTAAATATCAATGTACCGCCCAGAAGCGCTAAAACAACGCTTGCAAAATATTTTATTGCATTCTGCTGGACTATTAACCCGAAGATGAATTTTATTTACACCTCTTATTCGGAGAGCCTTCTGGCTAATATCTCAAAAGAGCTTATGACAATACTTGAGCACCCCGCATACAAGGCTATGTACCCACAGTCGAGAGCCATTGAAGGCGAAGAAGATATTACCCCGAAGGATGATTTCTGGTATGAGTACCTCAAACAGTTTTATACCGGCAAAAACGTTTATTCTGCTAAAAAAATAACCACTTATCAAGGCGGAGTATGTCTGTTTTCGCCTATCGGGGGGCAAATTACCGGGTACGGAAGTGGCATAAGAAACGCTAAAAAGTTTTCGGGGGCTTTAATTATAGATGACGGCAATAAGCCTGCTGATATACGCTCTCAAACAATGCGGGACAGGGTTTTAAGGTATTATGAAGAAACGCTTTTATCAAGGCTTAATAACCCTTATGTACCGATTATCAATATTCAGCAAAGGCTGCATGTGGAGGATTTATCCGGAAGTCTTGCGGCTAAATACAATTTTCAAACCCTCAAAAAACCTCTTCTTGATGAAAACGGCGTATGTCAAATACCTTCACAGTACACTCCGGAGCGTATTGCAGAGCTTCAAAAAAATAATTATATGTTTTTATCCCAGTACCAGCAAGAGCCGATTATTCTCGGTGGACAGGTTATCAAGAGGGCTTATTTCCGCTATTATCCTGTCGCTCAAAAATTCAATTACAAGCGCATTCTTATCGCTGCAGATACGGCAATGAAAACTAAAGAACATAACGATTACAGCGTATTTCTGGCGGGCGGTGTGACCGATAATAATATACTCCATGTCCTGGATATGATACGCGGGAAGTGGGAAGCTCCGGAGCTTGAAAAAATGGCGGTATCTTTTTGGAACCGGTTTAAAACTATTCCTGAAACCGGTCTGGCCTGTAACGGGCTTTATATAGAAGACAAAGCATCAGGTACAGGTTTGATACAAGGTTTAAAGGCTAAATACGGAATCCCTGTTATTGGGGTAAAAGCTTCCACCGATAAGCTTACCAGAGCGGAAAACGTACTTCCTTATATTGAAGCAGGTCAGGTGTGTTTACCGGAAGATGAAAACTACAATTTCAATGTTGATTTACTGGCGGAATGTGAAGCTTTCAGCCGTGATATGTCACATAAACATGATGATATTGTCGATACTTTAGGAATTTTGATTCAGGAAGCTTTAGGAAAAACTGTTGTTTCGCTTCTGGATTTATTTATGCAGTAGTTAGTGATTAGTGAATAGTGATTCGTGAATCGAATTTAATCCTCTATTCACTATTCACTGTTCACTATTCACTAAAATAAAATTTTACCCTGTCTGCTACTATTGAATTATGGCAAAAAATAAAAGGAAAAAACCGCTGATAGCAACTAATACAGCGGATGATGACATTACGCAGATAATTGAGCAGGAAACAAGAAAACTTACTGCCCAAAACTCTTTAGAAGCAGCTTTAAGATGCGGAAACGGGCTTGATAACTGGTCGCAGACTTTGAGTCCGCGCAATGCTTATAATAATCTATCATTGGTTATGATAAGCCAGTGGCAGATACTTTTAAGCTATCTCTACAAAACCTACGGTGTGCTTGCAAAAATGATAGATATCCCGGTGGATGATGCATACAAAGGGGGCGCTTTTACTCTTGAAACCGACAGCGTAGATGAAGCCGAGCTTAAAGAGCTTGAAAAGACTATTGCTAAGAATCAGGATATTAAGCAAATAAAAAATGCGCGTAAGTGGGCGAGATTATACGGCGGTGCGGCTTTAATCGCACTTAGCGGGGATGATTTATCCAAGCCTCTTGATTACAAGTCGCTTTATGGAAAACCATTGGAGTTTATGGCGGTTGACAGATGGCAGCTATCATATTCGGAGCCTAATATTAATATCCCGGGCGGTCAGTGGGAGTATATTAACCAATACGGGCGCAGAAACAGTAAAAAATCTGTCATTGGCTCTAATGCGTTAACAAGAATTCATTCAAGCCGTATATCCCCTATAACGGGCAAAGAAGCACCGTTTATAATTATGCAGCGCGTTAACGGCTGGGGAATCTCTGTATTTGAGCAGGTATTTTCCGATATGTCTCAATATTTCAAAGCCGGAAATGTTTTGTTTGAGCTTTTAGATGAGGCGAAAGTCGATGTTATAAAACTGGCTACTTTACAAACGGCGCTTTCTTCCGGTAATTCTGACCAGGTATTACAAAAAATGCTCGATTTGATAGCAAATAATCTGAACTACAAGTCTAAGCTTTTAATATCAAAAGATGATGATTACGACCAGAAACAGATTAGTTTCAGCGGGCTTGCCGAGATGAATAAAGAGATTCGTATTATGATGGCGGGTTCTGCTAATATGCCGGTTAATAAGCTATGGGGTGAGGGTGTTACAGGTTTTGGAAGCGGTGAGGACAGCTTAGAAAACTATAATTCCCAGATAGAAAACGAAATCAGAAGCGCAGATGATGCGGTGATAGATTGGGTTCTTATGCTTAGGAGCTATCAGCAATTCGGTTTTGAGCTTCCTGATTTAACAAAGACCTGGAAAAACCTGCGTGTCTTATCCGCTATTGATGAGCAGAATATCCACGACCACAAAGTAGCTAATATTCTTCAAATCTACGACAGACAGCTTATGTCACCGCAAGAGGTTATGGAGTATCTCAAAAAACAACAGATTGTTATACAGGATACTAAGGCTCTTCGAGGTGAGCTGGAAGATATGCCTCTGTGGAACCAGCAAAACGAGTTTACCGAGATTAAGGACGTTACAAAAGAATGAGTCCGACCGCTATAAAAGATTTCAAGACTAAAAAGGCTTACACAAAGCTTGTGCAGAAGGCTTTGTTTTCATATCTCTGGGAGGGGATATATAAGCCGATGTTTAAAATGCTTCAAATCAAACCGGAAAAAGCACGTAATAGCCTTGATGCGGTAACACAGGGGCTTAAGGAAGGTACCATATACTATGTTAACGGGGGATTTAAAGCAAAAAAGAAATTTACGGCCGCTCAATCGTTCTTGCTGCAGAAATGGAGCGCAAAGTATGACAGCAGAGAAAAGATGTATAAGATTGACTATAGCTCAATCCCCATGACTGTTCGGGTTGCTTTAGCCGATGCAAGGATTTCCGCACAGAATACCATCTCACAGATTGACGCGTTTTTAAAGGAAGTTGAAGCAAATATCCCTTATATCGTTGAATCAATGGTTTTTGATAATGAGGTCATAACTATTTTAGATGACGCAGGGAATGAGGTTAAAAAGAACGTTAAAAAGCTCAATGTGATAGTGCCGGAGCTTACGGAAGAGCAGAAGCAGGAAATTGCGCAGAGCTACACAAATAATATGCGGTTTTATATCAAGGATTTTGAGGAGAAACGCATACCGGAGATGCGGCGTAAGATTGCACAAATGGTACTTGACGGCTATCGAACCGACCATATCCAAAAAATGCTTGAGCAGGAATACGGGATTATGAGCCGGAAAGCCGAATTTTTAGCCCAGAATGAAACAACGATAATGCTTGCACAATATAAGCGTGTAACCTATCAGGAAATGGGCTTTGACAAATTCATCTGGCGTACGATTATGGACGGCAGGGAGCGCCCGCTGCATGAAGAGCTTAACGGCAAAATTTTCAGATATGATAACCCGCCGATTATTGATGAAAGAACCGGACAACACGGGCTTCCGGGTACTGTTTGGAATTGCCGGTGTAGCGCTATCCCTTACAGGGATGATAATTTATTAATCCGCAGCACTTATGACAAAGAAGGGCAGCAAAAGGTAGTTGAGGGTGATATAACAACCTAAAAACCGGATTTCACCCCGATTGCTACAATCAATACAGGAGTATCAACCAATGGACAGAGGCAAAATAGACAACTTAATATGCTATCTTTTAGCGATAGCCAATTATGCGAAGGATATACATTACAACTGCGGGGGCGCAAGCTTCTACGGTCAGCACCTTCTGGCGGATAGGTTTACAGATAACCTTTATGATTACATAGACCAGCTCAAAGAGATTTGTCTGTTGGGGCACGGGATAAAGCCGGCGCACTCAAGCCAATATTTGAGAATGGGAGCCGATTTAATCCCCGGAATGGTTAAGTTTGATTTTATAAAAAGCCTAATGCTCCAATGCCTCCAGGATATTGAGAATATCGAAGGTGTCTCAAAAGGAGATGAAAACCTGTTGGGTACTATTGCTCAAGACCTGCAGAACAATGTGGGGCTTATCAATATTATGGAAGGAGAAGCTCTAAAAAATGTTTAATTGGGGATTGAGACAGGATACAAAAGCGGTTAACGCTATTATACTCGGTGAAGGCAGCGAAAAAGGCAGACCTTTCAAAGCACGCTTTTTGCAGGCTGGCTTAGTCAAGTATGACTTTGGCGTTTGTTTGCTCCAAAAAGAAACCATTGACAAGTTTATTGACACTTTCAAGGGCTGCCCGGTAATCATCAACCATAAAGACAACATCACAGAATCCGACAAGGTCGGAGTTGTTCAGAATATCTGGTTCAGTGAGCAAGACGGCTGGTTTTGGTGTGACGGCGTTTTAACTGATGATAAAGCCGTTGAACTTGTTGAAAACGGTTACAACGTGTCTTGTCAGTACGCTATTACGGATTATTCCAACAACACCGAGAAAAAACTGCATAACGGGAACCCTTACGACAAAGAGATTTTAGACGGTGTATTTGAACATCTGGCAATAGTCAACAATCCACGCTATGAGGGGGCATATATTGCCGTGAATGCTTATATTGCACAGAATGCAATCGCAAGAAATGACGATGAAGATATTGATTGGATTACGGTAAAAGGTAACCATATCCCAATTGAAGAGGGTGAAACGAAAAAGGAAGCAGTAGAAAAATTTATTGACAAAGTACGAAAGAAAAAAGCCTCCAAAACAACTGATACAAAGGAAAAGAAAAATACAACATCAGAAAAAGAAAAACAAATCTCAAAAGATTATGCTCTAATGCGTTCAAAAGACTTTGTAAAGTCTATAGATGGAAATCCTAAAGCTCAAAAAGAGATTCTATTCACAAATGTCGATGATACGTGGCTTTTAACATACAGCTGGAAAAAGGGCGAAGAAGGCTGGGATTTAGTAAAAGCCGGGAAAGTTATACAGCATTTTAACGACAAGGCAGAAGCCTATGAAGCTCATAGCAAAGGGTATTTTGAAGATATAGATGCAATGGACAAAGAAAAAACTTTTGATGAGAAAAGGGCAGATATACGACCTGTCAAAATTAAGAAAAGCGAAATACCCCAATTTGAAAACAAAAAAGAGCTTTCTAACTGGATGAAATCACAATTTGAACAATTAGGCAGTGTAAAAATAGATGACACCGGAATCGATTTGAAACTGTCAGCAGGGAGAGCAAATCGAGAAGCTATTAAAAGACGTGCAACGAAAGAGGAAAATAAAGCAGTAGTTGCTAAGTTCAAAGAAATTGTTTCGCAATCAATTAAAAAGGACGAACGAGAAGCGGACGATAGGCATAAGAAAGACCAAGAAGTTTATTACAATAAATTCCAGATTGATGGTGAAGATTACGAGGTAGAAATTTTTGTTGATATGCCCTATGGAACTGATAAAAATTCATATTATGCTGGGCATAGTGCTGCAAAAATAAAAATAGCACCCCGCGATACAATGAATGTGTCAAATGACCTAACTCATTACGCTAAGAGTGCTAACTTCATTATACCTTATCTGGAAATCGATTTCAACCCCAATGCAACAATAAAAGCAATAAATAAATATCAACCTGTATTCGACTGGATACGCAACTTTAAAGGAGGAACTATGGACAAGGAAACAAAAGGCTTGTTTGAATCGCTTATTGAAGCTCTAAAAGCACGCAATGAAGCTGATGACGACAAGGAAAAAGAGGACGACAAAAAAGCCGAAAACAAAAAGGCAAAGAATGAAGATGTCGACAAAAGAAAACTTATTGACGAGGTAGCAGGCATTATGAAATCTGCAGGGGCTGACGATGAGCTTATCAGAACAGCTATTGCAAAGATGGAAAAACTTGCTTACGACAAATCCGAAGCCGGAACAGCCGATAACAAGGCTAAGAACGAAGACGAAGAAGGCAAGGACAAAGACGCCGAAAACAAATGCAAGAATAAATGCAAAAACGAAGATGACGGCGAAAAAAAAGAAAAAGAAGAAAAGTACGAAGAGTTGAAAGAAGAAGTTAAAAAAGAAGCCGAAAATAAGAAGGCTAAAAACTCTATGGACGCTCTTAAACGTGTTTTCTTTGAAGGCGAAGCTCCGAGAGGCAAAATCTATATGTCGCAAAAAGAAGGCATAGAACTCGGCAGAAAGCTTTACTAATCAGTAATCAACCAACATAAGGAGTATAAAAATGACAAATGGTATTTCATTAACAAATAGAAGGATGACCGCGGTAAAAGGCCAGCCGGCATACCTGCCAAACCAGCCGATTATCCATAACTGTATCGTAGACCCGAGATTGGCGGCAAACACATATTTGAGCCCTGGTGATGTTGTTGCTCTTCAATCTACTGCAACTTTAAAAGGTGTAACCGTTGTAAAAAAAGCAGCTGTAACAGATACACCGTGCGGGGTTGTTGTATTTAACTCTATTAAATCCGGTTTTGCGGCAAATGATAAGATTTCTATTTTCCCGGTTAATTCTTTTGTTTACCTGCCTGCAGGTGAAGCTAATATTAAACTTGGCGATAAATTACAGTTTAATGCTTCAGGTCAGGTTGTGACAACAGCAACTGCATCTAATGGCTATATCGGTATTGCATGGACAGCACCATCAGCGGTGAATGACTTAATTGTAGTTCAGATTGTGCCGGGTATGGAAGCAGCAGCTTCATCTTAGTAAAAGTAAATATCAACCAACAAAGGAGTATAAAAATGGCAAATAGCATTTTTGATGCGGATAAATACGCAGAACAGACATTTAAAGCGGTTAACGCTTTATTTGACTATCCTACCGCCGGGGTTGTCCAGACGGTAGACACAATAACTGAAATTGTAGATGGTATAGTGGAAGCTAAATACTACACAGTAGACGGCACACTCTCAGACTACATAAATATAGACGCTTCCGGCAGAGGTGCTTATGCCGGTGAAATCTTCCAGTTTACCGGTGCTTATGTAGGCTCGCCGTTTAAACAGTGCATTATTAATCCTGCTTCAACAGGTATACATAACGACGCGACAGCAGATATCGCAGTAGACGGTATCAGAACGCCTAATAACTTCTACAGACAGAAATATTCTATTTCTCAGGAAGGTCTTAAGATGGCAGCGGTTAATCGTGTAACATTTGACCTTGTAGAAGAAAAAGAAAAATCCCGTAAAAAATGCTGGGATTTGGGCTTGCAAGACACATTGTTTGAAGGTCTTGGCGATGGAAAGACATTTGGCTTGCTCAACCAGCCTGGGGTAACTGTCAACACTTCGCTTATCCCTGTTGCAATTCAGAACATGACAACAGCACAGCTTAAGACTTTTGCAGGTTCAGCACTAACAACAGCGTTTGCAAACTCTAATTATACAATCAAACCTAACCGCTGGTTAATGCCTACAGATACATTTATGGCTTTAGGTGTACCATATGGCGATACATTCGGTATGCCTACTGTAATTGAAGTATTAGAGAATGCATTCAAACAGGCAGGTGCACCGTCCGACTTTAGAATTGTTCACTCTATCTACGGCGATGCAGCCGGAACAGACGGAAGAGGCAGACACGTATTCTATAACACCGAAGCTGATAACGTAATTATGCTTACTCCGAAACCATACACACCGCACCCGTTATATGCAGTAGGTGCATTAGATATGATTTCAGACGCAGAAGCACAGTTTACAGGCGTATGGCTTAAACGTACAGGCTCAATGCTGTATGCTGATGAGGCATCATAGGGTAGTGTCTAGTGAATAGTGACTAGTGAATAGATTTTTAAATTCCTAGTCACTATTCACGACTCACTATTCACTAAAGAAAATAAAGAAAGGTTTTTTATGAAATTACATAACAGATGCGGAAACGGTCTTTCCCATATATTACAAGTGAAAGAAGGCGAAAAGGTTAAAAATGTAACCTACTTTATAGCAAACGGCGATTTTGGGGAAGTACCGGAAGAAGTAGCCAAAATCTGGCTTAATATCCCCGGGGTGTCAGAATATGTCGAACCGGAAGATTTGAAAAAAGCGGAAGCGGAAGCAAAGGAAAAACAGGCAGCGCTTGAGAAGGAAAACGAAG
>OGQZ01000285.1_pt1 | contig 43779 bp, 43 predicted proteins | sample 1553321 | NCBI WGS metagenome assembly OGQZ01 (sample SAMEA2579958, study PRJEB22360) | human gut metagenome | reverse complement strand
TAAAAATGTATTTCTTTAAATATTCGACTTGGTTATTAGAATTGATTTTCCCCTCTATTTCACCCCTTTAATGAGTTGCAGAGGTGAAAATTTTCGGTTAGGCTAGGGCCAAAGCCTATAAAGCTTTGGCCCTAGCCTAACCGAAATACAAATGAGGGGTTCAATTGCACGGTACGATTAAGGAGGGCGCACGAGGTACGTCCGAATGTATTGACAGGAAGAAAGGCGTCTTCCGAATTTACTTTTCTATGGGAAAAGACCCTGATACCGGGAAGTATCTTCGCAGCCCCTATCGAAGGGTCCATTGCAAGAGCAAGAATCCAAAAAACTGGCCAAGCGAGGTCTCAAAAGCGCTTGAAGCGTACAGGCTGGAGCTTGAGGGCATGGAAAAAGAACCCGATAAGCCAAAGCGACTTTATGACTATGCGTTGTCGTTTCATGGGGACCGCAAGGCGGTATTTGGATCGATCGCGGCATTCGATCGCGAAGAACTGGATGTCGAACACATTGGGGAATTGTTCGGAAACCCTTTACTGAGTTCTTTGAGGCCCGATGATATTAGCGCTGCCTATGAAAGAGCTCGAAAGAGCGGCCGTTTTAGCGAGAGTGAAATACGCCGCATCCATATCAAGCTCAAGCAAATCATGGAGAATGCTGTTGATAACGATCGCATTACCAAAAACCCTTGCCGACACGTAAAACTGCCGAAAGTTAATTATGAGGCGCGAAATGCGCTTAGCTCCAGCGAGGCGGCCCGATTGCTAGGGTGTTTGCGGGAAGAGGCACCGTCATCGTTTGTCACTTGTACCATGCTGCTCTTGCTGTGCGGAATGAGAAAAGGTGAGGCCCTTGGACTCTCATGGGAGCGCTACGATCCATCGAAAAAAACTCTCAGGATAGAGAAACAGTATTCCAGTAAATATGGGCTGCGCGATCCTAAATCAAAAATGAGTAGACGTGAAATATCCATTGGCGACGAGCTTGCTTCTTATCTGGAAAGATGGAAGCGAATCCAACAAGAGGAATTGCGTGAACTTGGATTCTCTTGGAATGAGCAGACCCCCATTGTCCATTCAATCGGTGTCCTTCGCGGTGCCGATGAGCCTTCCGTCAACCGGATGAACGATCATAACTACTCAAGGGCATTTCGGAATTTCTCGGTGAAGCATGGATTCGGATCATTCGAGACGAAGCGAACCTCTGTTGATAAAGAAGGAGAAAAGCATTATATCGGTACTGGATATAGTGGCTTGAAACCGCACGAACTTCGGCATACTCACGCGACTTTGCTGGTGGGCGCAAAAGCGGATATCAAGACAATTCAGGCACGATTGGGGCATGCGAGCCCTTCGACCACGCTTTCGATTTACAGCCATTTCATTCCGGCCAATGACCAGAAGGCGGCTGAGACGTTCGATAGTATTCTAGAAAATTGAAAAAGGCCCCGTGAGGGGCCTTGTGCTATCGGTTGCGGTAGATGACGGCTCCGTAGGGTGCCTCCATGTTTACCGACTGGTAATATGCGGCGTCTAGAACGTTGAAGTAGCAAATAATCGGCGCGGCAAGATGTTCATCCATGTTTAGATAGTGACCCTGGTCGTCCGCGACAAGCTTAACTTCGTCGCGGCGGACTTCTTTCATTCGCGGCCAGAGCTCGGTTGCCTTTTCGAGCTTGTCCTTCTCGTTGTATTCTCCGTTATGGAAAAAGATGAAATGGGGTGCCTCGTATTTGGCCCCGCCCCTGATTTCTATAACACCGACTTGGCTGCAATCCTGTGCAGATGCCGCCGGCTCAAGGAGAATCCAATCGGAGGGGAAGATAACGTAGTCCCCGCCGAGAAGGTTTACTCGCTTCATTCCGCCAGACACTTCTTCATCCTTATATAGCGTGGATAAATGGTCATGGAGCGCGCAGAACTGCTCTTGTTGAAGTCGTTTGGACCCTATATTCATTTCCTCGGAACCATCTGGCCGCAGGCGGTTAATTTCGTCTGCAATCGAGGAAATGCGCTGGATGCAAACGCGGTCTAGAGCGCGAGCGACCTCTGCATCAAGACCCGTGACGAGTCCGAAGATATAGTCAATAGCTTCGCCTGGGGTCCTGATTGAATCGGACTTCGAATTCCGAAGCCATTCGATTTCATTAATCGTGCGCTCTTGGACTGTTGTGCCAAGCTTCACTTTTTTCATTTTGCTGCCAGATATTGGAAGGCGTGGCATGATTCCTCCTATCGTCACCTCTGATATTAGCGCAGGCAGCTACGCATGTCTATTAGTTTCTGAAAAAAGATTGAATATAGAAGGAAAAACAATTGAAATCGTTACACAGACGACGTACACTATGGTCAAGATAAAAGCCTGACCAGCTGAACAAAGGAGGTATTTCGTTTTCGGTCTTGAATTAAAAAGCCGCCCGCCCTTCCCTAACTGAGTTTGGCGACAAAGGGGGAGGGGCGAGCCAGCCTGAAAGGATTCTACCATGTCGGTCGAACCTAACGAACCGTACGTTGCCGCACAGGCTTCACCTGCGGATTTCTCAAGCCCGGAACTGGGGCGCGAGCGTCTTCTTGGGATTTCCGAGATCTGTAAAATGACCGGTCTGAGCCCGGTTACGGCTTCAAAACTCATGAAGGAGAGCGGCCGCGCGATTGCTTTGCACCGCCGCGTCTACATTCTCGAGTCCAGTTTTTTCGCATACCTCCGCGAACTGGAGGTGAGCGAACCGTGCCGGCTTTAAATCCCATGAGTGTCGGCCTGGACGAGACCGCGTTGAGTATCTTGAAGAATAGGCCACTCGGGCATATAGAACACGAGGCGCTGGATGCTATCCTCGGAGGTCTTCGTCAATACCTGTGCATCGTCCCCGGTGGACCCGGCACGGGCAAGACGACCTTTATGCAGCAAATTGCCGACGGATGGGCCATTGCCGGCCATCCGGTGGTCATCTTTGAGGGCGAGCTCGGGCGAGACAGCATGCTTGCGAAGAGTCTTACTCGCATCTCGGGTGGCGAGCTCACGTACGACGATATGAACGGCGATGGCATGTCCGAGGCAAAGCGCGGGCTCTTCAAAAAGGCTCTCGATATCTACGCTCGCAGCATCGCCGAGCGAATGTTTATCGTCTCTGGCGAGATTAAGAACGCCGAGATGAAAAGAGCGATCGAGGTGGTCGCGGACAAATTCGGCGAGCCGCCGCTGGTCGTTGTCGACTATGCTCAGATTGTTTCTCTGCCCCAGGACCTTCGTATCGCCGACGAGCGTATCGGGCTCAAGCTCGTTGCTTCCGAGCTCCGCCGAATCGTGGATGAGACCCATTGCCCGCTATTCGCCATTTCCTCAATTAATCGAATGAATTATGACAAGCAGACTACTGGCCTTCAAGCGATTGGCGGCTGCAACATGTTCGAGTACTCCGCCGATTTGGTTATGTCGCTCTCGATCAAGGGCGACAAGCCCGATGAGCGCAACGCGAACATGATGAAGAAAATGCGTCCAGTCGTGGCGTCGGTGACTAAGAACCGTTACGGCTCATGCGGCGTCGTCGAGTTTGAATTCAATGCACCGGGCGCGATGTTTACCGAAATCGGTTAATTATGGAGCCCGGGCCCAGCATCGGCGGTTACCGGGTGCCTAATCCATGTCTGTCGTCCGACGAGCTCGCGCGTGCCGAGAACGAGGACCTCCCCCTATTCTCGGCCGCGGAGCTCATTTGGGAGCGGAAACGCCTACTCGATGCTCTCGATATTTATAAAGAGCAATGGCAGCCTTGCCATATATATCTCGGAGCCTTGCCAGGAGTTCCCTTTGATGTTTGGGCGAGGGTGAGGATTGGGCGCATCGGTCAGATGCTCCAAACAATGTCAATTAAATAGAAGGGATGGGGCCGGTATCGGTCCCATCCGGATTGGATAGCCATGTCATCCATGAATGCGCACATCAACGTGCGAATGAGTGAGGCGCAGCGCAAAGCGATCGAGGAGAAGGCGGCGGTCATGAATATGCCGGCGTCTACCTTCATGCGTGACGCCGCCCTGCTCTGCGGCGAGAAGCCGGTCAAGGTCGCCGATGCAGGGGAGCTTGCTGGCATCAGGGCCGAGCTGAAAAAGATCGGCACGAACCTCAATCAGGCGGTCCGCGCCCTCAATACCTACGGCCCCGACCCGGTGGTCCTCAACAACCTCAACCGGGCGACTTCAATCGTTTCAACCTCGGTGAGTTGGGTCAACGATCTGCTCGCCCGTGCGAGAGAGTAGGTGGTTCATGTGAAGGAGAAGCTGGTCATGGCGCTGATTTTCGCCGCACTGCTTACCGCCGGGTTTGCACCTCTTGTTGCCATTCCCCTCGATTGCGTGATCCTCGGACTTCCAATCGACCTCAGCTCGATTGGATTCACCCTGAGCGTGGATAGCATCATCTGGTGGTGGGCCAACGTGGCACCTCACTGCATCCCGGGCTGCCTTGCCTCGTTTGCCCTGTTCTTGTTGGTATTCATGCTCATGCAGCTATCGGCTTCCTCGAAGGAGCGGGCCGCCGATGGAGGCGTGCTCGGAGAGGCGCGGGTGAAATCGGGGCCTGAGACCATCCAAGGCTCGGAGATTTGGGATGGGCACGGACAGCCGAAAAACAGGGGGTTCGTGTACGGTTTTGAGAAGACGTTGTTCGGCTCCAAGTATCTGTTCGAGCCGAGGCGACATATGTTTCTCGACGGCTCAACGGGCGCTGGAAAATCCAGGGCACTTCTGATTCCAACAATCGATCTGCTGACGTATGGGGCGGATGACGGGGAATCAAGCCCGCAGACCATCATCGTGTCTGACGTGAAGAGTGAACTCATCGAGTTGACGGGCGACGAGCTGGAGCGCCGCGGATACCGGGTGCTTCTGCTGGATGCTCAACATCCCGAAAGGAGCGACACGTTCAATCCCCTGGAGCTGGTCGATAGACTTGCGAACGGGGGAGATTTGTCGGAGGCGGAGCAGGCCGCGGACGCCGTCGCCCGTACGCTCGTCGTCGGGGAGAACGATGCGAAAGCGAACCACTGGACGGAATCCGCGCGATCGCTGCTCGCGGCGACGATCCTTCTGGTCGTACTGGACGAGAGCTGCCCACAGAGCTGCAAGCATCTTGCGACGGTCTATCACATCATATGCTTGGGGACGGAGGGGACCGGCGAAGACCCATGCGAGCCGCTGAAAGGCCTGTTCCGCTCCCTGCCACAGGAGCATCCGGCGCGCTCGCGTGCCTCGCAGTTCATCTCGAGTGGCGGTAACGAGCTGAGGAGCATCGTCTCCACGCTGAAGGTCAACCTGAGGATTTACGCTTCGGCGCCGATTGCCCGTATGACCTCAGGGGATGATATTGATCCGAGGAGAATCTTGAGCGAGAAGACCGCGCTGTTCCTCCATGTGATGGACGAGGGGTCCCCCTACAACGCGATCGCGGCGGTCCTGTTCGAGCAGCTTTATGCCGCCGTATATTCCATCGCGGACGCGACTGGCGGAAAGCTGCCGAGGCCGGTGTCCATCCTCGGTGACGAATGGGGGAACCTGCCGAAGGTTGAGTGCCTGCCGAGCCTTCTAAGCCTTGGACGTTCGTATGACCTATTCTGGATGGGTGCGGTTCAGAATATCTCTCAATTGAACAAGTACGGCGAGCGTGACGGACGGAAGAAGATCCTGGCAAACTGCGGCGTCAAGGTCGCCATGAAGCTGGGCGAGGCCGAGGATCGCCAGTATTTCACCGAGCTGGCCGGGAAGACGACGCGCCACACCATGGGAACCAGCTCGAGCAGGGGGCCCTCGGGCGGCACGGGGTCGACGTCCTATAGCGAGCATGCCGACGACCTGATCCACACCTGGGAGTGGACGGAGATGTCCCCCGACAAGGACGGCGTCATCGTGGTGAAGACCGCGGAGAACGGTGTGGGCAGGGAACATGCGGGGTGCTTCCGGGCTCCCGTCTGCGATTGCACGCGGATGCCGACGAAAGGGCATTTCGATCTGGGCACGCGCGAGCATGAAACGGCCAAGAGAATGGAATACCAGGCCAGGCTGACATCAAGGCGAGCGTGTCGGGCGGACGGCGTCGATCTCTGGACTCCCGGATTCGAGGAAGAAGCCGCGGAGCCACCTGCCGCCGATGGATGGTCCGGCCTCTTCGTCGACTGACGGCGGCTTTTGAAGGGAGTTGGAAAATGACCGCAATCAAGCAGACGAGCGTCATGAGCAGGGAGCACCTCCAAAACCTCAAGCGGTATTTCGATTGGGATAGGGAGAAAGTGCTGGAGCACGATACCCAGCACATCATCAATGAGGACCGCTGGTTCGAGGAAATGGACGCTACCCGGGAGGCGGCCGGGCACAACCGGCCCGGGAAACAGGGCGCAAGGTGCACGTACATGCAGCATCAGGTGATCGGCTTCAACCCGGACGAGTGCTCCTGCAACGGCGGGCCGATGACGCCCTCGCGTTGCATGGAGTACGCGAGGGACTACATCGCCAAGCGCTATCCCAACCAGGAGATCGTGATCGTGCTGCATGAGGAGAGGTGCAGGTCGGATGGATCGGCCCGATTCGCCGCTCACCTCGCCATCAATAGGACGGACCTCGAGACGGGGCGACGCCTGAACGACGGGCCGGCGAGGGCGGCGGCGAAATCCCGCGTGAGAACGGTGAAGGACCTTGACGCAGAGTACGGTCTGAAGCAACTCGAAAGGGGCCTCTCGAACTCAAAGGTGCACGCGCGCCAGCCCGGTCGCGAGGAGCGCGAGATGGCAAAGAAGGGGCGATCCGACAAGTCCGAGAACGCAAGGGTCCGAGCGATTATCGCCCAGAGGGCGGAGGAGGTCGGGAGGCTCAAAAGCTGCCCCGACCGCTTCGGGGAGTTTGCAAGGCGGTTGGAATCCGATGGGATTGAGGTCGCCCGCTCCAAGCGGGGGGCGCTGCAATACCGTTATCACTCGGAGTCCCTCGGCAAGACGAGGAAGATCAACGGCGCGAGGCTCGGCTACGCCGTCAACATCTCGACCGGGCGGATCATGAGGTTCACGGCAAGGGGGATCGACCTCGCCATGCGGGCCGCCTGGGAGCTTGCCCGCGAGAGCACAGATGACGGAAGAGGCCGGGACTGACTTCCGTATCTGGGGTCCGTGCAACAGCTGGCAAAGCTGTTGCACGGTTCTGCGGGAGCGACTTCGGAGCGGTTCGCACATCCCAGCTTCTGCCGGGCAAGATATTCCGTTGCACGGAATACATATCTTGCATGTCCCGTGTAGCGGAAGTCCATGCGGCTGGAGTGCAACGGGGCAGGTGAGCGGAGGCGCAGTGATGGCGACCCTTTGGAGCCATCGAACGGAGTCGGAACGAGAGCCGGCGGACCGTGACACGGCGGGGCGATCGCGAGTTGAAGCCGAGTGATTGCCCCGTCGTTCACGGTCCGCCGGCGGCAGTCCGGGGTTCCAAGGGGACTCGTCCCTTTGGCGCGCAGGGGTGCGGGGATGGTGCGAGGCATCCCCGCGGACATTACGCGCTGTCTCGGATGCGAGGTTATGCTGTCGGACCGATGAAGGTTCGACGCGATATCTCTCGGGCTGCGCTAGCGCCCATCGAGCCACGCCTTGAAGATGGGGCGGATACGGTCCCTGATATCTCGGTCGAGCCTGCTGTAGGCATCTAGCGGACCGATGCTCAACCCAAGTCTCTCCGCGTAAGTTCCGTCCGCAAACCAGATGATCAGGTAGGCAAGTGCTCGGGCGGCGGGCGTGCCGCCGCCTCCGAGTAACGCCATGGTCAGTGCCCTTTTGGCGATATCGATTTCCGCACTCCGTTGGGTATCGACGTAAAGCGCCTCGAGGAGGGCATGTCGGCTTCCGAAGAGAAAGATGAGGGAATTTACGTCCTCGACCGAGCAATCCCGAACGAAATGACGCACGATATCCGCCTGCACATAGGGGACCTTTGAGGCGGCAACATCCAGGTCGTCCGGGGCTGTCTGAATGATTTGAAATGCCGCTGGGGCGGTGCTTGCCTGGACAGCACGCACCGCGTCTGCCCTGTCTTCATAGAGGTCAAAGACAGGCTCGTGGCCCTTGCTGGTTCCGATGGGGACGATCTTGTATTTCATTATGCTGCTCCAATCACATCTGATTTTTTACTGCGTTCACGATGGCGGGGTTAAATCGCCGCCACGGCTCCCCGCGGCGGCGAGACGTCAAACACCCCTCTGCCTGAGCGATTTTAGGTATTCGAGAAGATCGCTCTCTAGGACGTACTTCCGTCCATGGGCTCGGAACGCGGAGCCGGTCTCCGACATGAGTTCGGAGGCGGCCCGGTCGGCGAGGCCCGTGATGGCCTTTACCTCCTGGATGCCGATGAGACGATCGCTTCCGATCGCGGACGGGCCGCCGTCCCCGGCAGCGTTCACGGGTTCGCTACTCATCGTGGGCGAGGGGCTTGGCCGGGTTCACCTCCTCGTAACGGCGCAGCTCCTCGACGCAGCGGTGATACTGCCCGTCGGCCAGCAAGCGCGCGTGCTCCGGACCGCCGGTCTCGTTGCTGTTCGCCTTGAGATAGGCGTCCACCCGCAACTCGCGCCCCTCCATGAGCCAGTATTGATCGAGGAGCTCGAGGAGGTCGTCAATCGGCGCCCGAAGGATGTATTGCAACGCGAAGTTAGCAGTGAACTTCGCGTTGACACTGAAGATGTGGGTGTTGAAGGCGTTAATCATGTACGCACACAGCCCGGGCATGATGGTGCCGCTGATGATCTCTGCGCGCCCGCCGAAATACTCGTCGGGATCGGCGCGCTCGCAGCAGGCATCGCGATCGTCTTTGGTCTGGTCCTCGTCCTTATGAGTCATCGTGGACTCCTTTCTGCCGGTATCGTCCGGCGCTAGGCGGAAGGCCTCTCCTTCCGACGCCCCCATACTGCCTGAGTTCCGCTACTTACCGATCGTGTATGAGATAATGCAGCTAACGTAAAGTTACCTGCATTTCTAGAGGTGAACCACATATGGAGTTCAGTCCGGGCCTGCGATTCTTTCCAAGCGTTGAACCTTGGAGAACGTGCAGACTTGCCCCGGTCGACTTGCCCCTTCCTTCAAGCCTCGACCGGGTCATTGGTGGTGCGCAGGAAAGTTACATGCTTTTCGGCAGAATTTACGTCGCCGATTCGGTTGTGCGCCACGGGTACAGGGCCTTATCAGTCGATGAGTGCTGGCGGCGGTACCGCTGGAACGACGGGGGGCGCTGTATCGCGCTTGTCGAGGATCCCTGCGAGTCGACGGTCGTCGAGAGTGCCAACAGGTCCATAGGGAGGAGGGGAGGGGAATATGCCTGCAAGATCGAGCGACGGTCGAATTCGAGGTCTGCCGAACGCGATCCCTTCCGGATAACCGTGGAGGTCGAGGACTCCGACGACGATGCGGCCCTGCGGCTTTTCACAAGGGCGATCGCCTCCGTAAAGGGCAATAGGACCGTCAAGCGGTCCGCCTTCAAACGTCCCGAGGGCGCATGGGAATACTCCTTCTCCCCGCACGACCTCCATGCAGTCGGAGACTCGTCGTGGGAGATCGCTTTCCCGCCCTCAGGCCCGGCCGGCGCGCCGCGATCGGTCGATGGGTTCTGGTCGGCAGCCGTAAACGGAGCGTGGCATGGTCGGGGGGACCATGAGGATCGGTTGGATGCGGCGCTAGCCGACGCGGTCGACTGCTTGGGGCCGGGGGATGCTCCGGCCAGGGCGCTCCTGCGGCTCGATCAAGTCAAGGGGGATTCCGAGTTCACGGACTCAATTCTTGCCGCGGACGGTTTCCACACCGCAATCTGCTATCTGGACGGCTTCGATTGGTCCGGCGGGCGCGGGTGCAGGCTCCCGGAGGAACTCGCCTTCCGCGAGCTTCTCGACCGCGAGGCACCGATGGGCAGCGATGAAATCTCAGAATTGGCTTCGACCTATGGGCTGCCGTTTCTTCCCTTCTTCAGCTCGAAGGCGCGCTTCCATTCGGAGCGCCTCGATAGGCGGCACGAACAAATCGATCGGAGGAGGGATCCCGGTCGCCCCCGGGCCGCTCTGATGGCATGCCTGGAGGATTCGCCCGATATAGAAGAGAGGGCTCTTGAAGCCCTGTTCAGGAGCGCGCTGGACTCAACCTTGTCAAGGCGTGCGGGCGAGGCGCTCGGCGACGCTCGTCCGTTCTCCGCTTTCCGGGGCACTCCCTGGACGACGGAACTCGAGCCGCTCGATCGCGCCCCGTCCGAGATCGATGGAACGCCTTTCCTGGCTTGCGTCATGTCGGAGTACTGCCGCCTCGTCGCCCTGGAGATCAGGAACAAGCGCTCGTGCGCGTTTGATTACGGCGGCCTCGAGTCGCTTGCCGAGGCGAGCCCAACCCAACCGTTGAGGGGAGCCTATCGTTAGGCCTTATCGGTCAGGCTGCCGGCGTCGTGCGGGACTACCAGCGGGGAAGGGGATCCGCGCTTGCAGGGGCAAGGGGCAAAACTATCGCTAGCGACATCGACGCGGCGGAACGGGGAAGTCTCGATATCGCAGCCTGCCTAAGAATCTCTTCTGGGTCCGCGGAATCGGATTTCGATATCGCCGATGAAGCCCGCCGCATTAACGGGGCCATGGCATACCTGTCGAGGTCTGCCTCCCTCAACGGTTCGATGCGTCTGGGTGGTCTCTACACGGGTCCGGGCCTGACTGCCGAGATGCTCCAGCGCCAATATGCGCGCACGGTGCACTCTGGGGTCCCCGTCGCGTTGATAGAGGATATCGGGCCTGATGATCCGGGTGGATCCCTCGATGCGGCGATTTCGCTCCAGGCGTTAAGGACTCTTCAAGCGCCGGAACAATGGCGGAAGTGCAAGTGCTGCGGTAGGGAATTCAAGTTCAAGCGCGGCCCGAAAAGTGGCACGAGAAAGCCTCGTCAGGATGCGAAGTTCTGTTCAGATAAATGCAGGGTCAGATACTCCAACGCATCGAGCTCGAACTGGAGAAGAGCTGCTGCGGACTGGGGCGAGGTGACGGGCTGGGCGGTGTGCCGGTGCTTTGAGGAGAAACCGGCATCTGACAAGCAGGCTTTGAAAAGGGCTGTCGACCTGTCGCTGAGCAAGTTCGAGAGGATGGAATCCGATAGAGTCGTAGCCGTGGTGTGTCGATATGGCCTCGAGACGGAACCTTTCCCCCAAGGATACGGCGGACCCTATCTCGAGGAAAGAGGCATTGACGAGAAGAGAGCGTTGTCGGTGATAGGCGACGGTGTCTTGACTGATGCAAAGTACGATCCGAGTAAGAGTCCATTGGCGAGAGATCTCATGTCTCTCATCGAGGAGAGTGCTCGGGAAAGGGGCCTCATCACACGCTAGGCGCGAGCCCTGAAAAGGGCCGCGGGATTTCAAAGGGGTTAGCCCCTTTGGCGCGCAGGGGCCCGGGGATGGCGGGGTCCATCCCCGGTAAACATCTCAGCCGGGTGTGCCATTCCCGACACACCCGGCCGCCTCTCGAGCCAGCCCTATTCCGTTCCCGCTATGTAGACCGTTCTTCCAGTTTCGCAGTCGATGCTCTCGATGTCTCCGAAACCGATTCGGACGGCCGCCCATCCACCGGCGGCTGCCAACGCGTCGGCCTCGGACCTCGCGACGGCGATGAGGCGCTCGAGCTCGGCCGAGCCCGCCGGCGCGGTCCCCACCTCGAACGCCCCGCCGTCGCCTCCCGACTCGTACTCGACGACGACCGTTGAGCCGAGGGCCCCCTCGAGGGCCTCGCTCAGGCCGCCCATGCCGGCGAGGGCACGCCCGGCGACCGTGGCCAGCGGGTAGCGGGCCATCCCGGACGCCGCCGAGCGGTCGGCTATCCGGACCGTGCCGGCGGCCTCGAGCGCCTCGAGGAGCGCCGCGGGCACGTCGGCGTCGATGGCGATGTTGCCCCGCCCGCGGCACCACTCGGCCGCCGCCGGCACGCTCGCCGTGAGCATGCCCCACTCGGCCATGTAGCCCTCGGAGCGTGGGTCCGTGGCGTCGAGGAGGAGGACGGCCAGGCCGCCGCCCACGTACTCATCGGCCACGAGGGCGAGGCGGACCGCCTCGCCCATGGAGTCGAACTCGACCGTGACCATGTGGCTACCTCCTCCTGACGGCGCTGAGCGGCTTCGGGGAGAAGTGCTCGTCGCGCTCGACGGCGGCGAACCCCATCTGGCGGTTCAGCTCGGCCATCTCCTTGATGCTGAAGTAGCCGAGCTCGTCGTCGTAGCCCTCGACGAGGCCGAACGCCTCGTCCGTTCCGTCGAACTCGAGCAGCCACCAGTCCCATCCGTTCACGCACGAGAAGTAATGGGCGTAGACCGTGGGGTCCTCCGCCCCGTCCTGCCCATAGAGCCTCGGTACCGACTTGGCGATTTCCTCGGTCATCAGCTGCTGCATGTCTTCCTCCGTTCCGGGCACTTTGCCCTCAACATCTCGCCCCTGCGGGCAAAGCCGAATGGCGACGCCGCGCGTCGTCGTCGGCTTTGCTCCCTGCAAAGCCATGCCGGAGCGAAGGCCTGTCAAGGTCCTCCATGACGGCCTCCACCAACCGGAGCGGAGCGGAGGTTTGTGCGGGGCCTCATGGAGCGGCCTTTACAGGGCGCAGCGGAGGCATCACCCGGCCACGGAGCCGTGGCCGCCGTCGGCGGATGCCGTAAAACGTAAAACGCTGTTTACGCTGGCCCGGACAGCACCTGCTATCATCGCCTTTCTCGCATAGAGAGGATTGTTTCGGCATGGAAGAACGTCATGTCACGACGGGGGACGGGCCGAGCGAAGCCGCCCAGCGGCTCATGGACGGTATCGGGGTATTCTCCGAGATCGAGGATTATGGCAGAAGGATTGAAGTCCTCGCCGAGGCCATTTCGGTCGGGATCAGGATCGCGGACTACGAACTGCTCGCGGTATGCGGTGCGCTCCTCGCGGCGACGAGGAACCGGAGCGAGTGGACCGGAGCTTGGCTCTAGCCGACGTCACCCTCTGCGTTCCGCATGACGACCCAACCCGCGTTCACCGGACGTGCGTGTCGGCAGGCGGTGCGGAAACGTCGTTCTTCGAGCGGGTGTTCTCGAACGCCCAGACCCACCATCGCAGGCGGTCATCTGCCCCGTGAATGGGGTCCTCCCTGTGGTAGTGCTCCAGCATGAGCTGAGTGGTCCAGCCGCCGAAGCGCACCGTGTAGACCGCCGTCTGCGCGTCGTGGACGACCGCGCCGAAGGGGTCTATTCGAATGATTTGGTCGATCGTGAAGCCGCGGCCGTCCGGCCAGCAGACGCGGACAGGCACCGTCGTTCCGTCGGCGTTAGTGCGGGCGTAGACGTCTACGTACTGCTTATGGACGCGTCTGCCGGGCTTGTCGCCGTTGGCGCGAACGGTGATGCCGCCGCCGAAGTCCTTTGTGTGGCCCATCACTCGGGCATCACCGCCATGCCGCCACCGCGCTCGACGAACCAGTCGCCGTGCTCCCACCAGACCGTTTTGCGCTGCCTCGCGATGCAGACGTCGTAACGCACACAGAGGTTACCGAAGATGGCGCGGCCGAACTCCTGGCGGGCGTAGATGCTCTCAACCTTCCAACTGCGGCCGTCCGGCCAGTGGATGGTGACGGGATCGGACGGGCCGTGGTCGGGGTCGTCCGCGCCGTTGGCGTCCACGGGGATGTAGATGCGCTGTGCATCGGTGGGTATGCCGCAGGTTCCCGCAAGCGAGTGCTTTTTCATGATCATGCGCGTACCCCCGAACATCCGTTTGTATCTCACGGGCTTCATTGTCGAACGAATGTTCTTGATTGTAAAGCGAACGTGGTGTGGGGGTTCGGTGTGCGGTGTCCGGACGGAGGGGCATGGATGTATCGCGTGGAAAGCGCCCGCGATCCGGAAGGCCCGCGTCTTGGTATCATTTTGCCATCCTTGGGGAAGGAAGAATGCCATGACTCAGCTCTATGAGATAGACGGGTACCACTATATAGTCGACCTGACGCCCCATTTCGTTCTCGGCGTGCTGGCCATAGCCCTGGTCTGTGCAATCGCGGTCCTGGTTCGCAGGATTCTGGCGAGCCCCTTTAGGTATCCCTACTACGTGGCCCGCTTCGATGTGTCTGGCAGGCGCAACGTGAGGATCGAGGACTTCATCGACCGTCACCTGATGGACCCGGTCGGTTGGGACGCCATCGTCGCCCATAGGGCATACATCCAGAACTGGAAGCACGAGCAAGAAGAGTATCTGAAAACCTGCCGGCTCCGCAGCCGGCGCGAGCGCCAGTACGCCGAGGCGGTCGACGATGACAGGGCCTTTAGGTTCATCACCTGCCGCGACCAGACGAGGTACAAGCAGGCCAACTACGTGAAGACGTCCTACAAGGTGTCGATGGATGATTCCGAGCTTGACGTGAACTGGGAGTGGATCGTCGAGCGCCGCATCCGCCTCGCCGCAATCAACGACGAGGCGACGCTCAGGGACTATCACGCCAAGAACCAGCGAAGGCTGATGACGAAGCAGCTGCGCGAGCAGATCGCCCGCCGGGACAACTACACCTGCCAGATATGCGGGAAATACATGCCGGACGGCGTGGGTCTGCACGTCGACCATATCGTGCCGGTCGCGAAGGGCGGCAAGACCGTTCCATCCAACCTGCAGGTGCTCTGCTCGAAATGCAACGGGCGGAAGGGCGCGCGGTAGCGGCGCGTTGCAGACACGCGCTATTCGTCGAAGAAATCGGTGTCAACGGCCTTGATCTCGTAGACCTGCCTCGTGCTCACGCCGACGCCGTAGTCGATCATGAGGCCGGCGAGCGCGGGGCCGTCGACGAGCACGACCGTCTGCCCCAGGAGGCCCTCAGCATATTTGCGGGCATCCTTGGAGAAGCGAGCCGTGGTGATGAAAAGGCCCTTCGATACGCCCTTTCCGGAAAGCGCCCCGACGAATGCCTGAACCTCCGGCCGTCCGACCGTCCTTTGCGGATCCCACCGCTTAGCCTGGTAGCAGATGGTTCCAAATCCGAGTCGGTCCTCACGGACGACGCCGGCTATCCCCTCGTCACCGCTCTTTTTGGTGACGTCGGCACGGGAGTCCAGACTCTCGCCGTAACCCATCGCCACGAGCAGCTTTCCGACCAGGTGCTCGAAGAAATATGGATCTTTTCCCATGATGATCGAAATGAGGTCGTCGGCGAGCGCGTCGCGAATCTCGCCGTAGGCAGACTCCATCGCCTCCTGAGGGGACTCCTGGTCCTCCAGCGTCGAAACGCCCTCGGGCTCTGAAGCGTTTTTGGCCTTGCTTGCGGCCTGATAGCCGTCTTTCCACTTCTTGAATGCCGTGCAGTTCTCATAGAGACCCTTGGCTGTAATGGGTCCGGGATAATCAGAGAGGTACGTCCTGCCGGCATCGGTGATACGGTAGGTTCCCTTCTTCTCGCCGTATTCCAGAAGCTTAGCCTTCTCCAAATCGGTGATACCCCAGTACACGCGGTTGTAGAGTCTCGACTGGCCGCTCTTGAGACGCTCGGCCCGTTCGTCATCGGTCATGTCGAATTCGATCGCCACGGCATCCTGGAGGTCGGTGCCTGCCAGATATCCATCGACATGTGCCAGCGCCTCAAGGACGGGCCGCATGGTCTCATGCCATTTGGGCATCGTCATCGCTCATCATCCCCTTCATTTCAGCAAAATCAGTAAAAGGCTCAACCGCCGCTGCGGTCAAGGGGCCTGTCGCCTGTGGCAATGACCTGAGCTCCCCTGCAAGTCTCCTGGACCCGCCTTTGAGGCTGACGAACGTGAGGCCGCCCGAGACGAGACCGCCGACGACCGGAACGACCTTGCTCACCGCGTCGCCGAAACTGCTTTTGGTGATCTTGACGCCAATTCCGGCAAGGACGTTTTTGATGATCGGGTAGTAGCTCGTCTGCGTAAGCGCCTTGCTGGCGACCTTCTTGGCGATATTCGACTGGACCGTTTTGGAAAACGCCGTCAACGCGGAGTTGGCCCCGCTCACTCCGACCATCACGGCCAGCAGAAGGGCGAAGGCCGCCAAGGTCTCATCGTCCATCTCGTCGCAATCGTCGATGAAGGACTGCCAGCCGTAGAGATACGCCAGTTTCTGCATGATTCGAAAGGCGTGGACATAGTACTGCGTCACGTCCGCCGGGATCGTTCCGAGCATCGCGAGCCCTCCGGGCAATCCCGCGGAAAACGAAAGGACGGTCGATTTCTTTGTCTCGAGATCGATAACGTCCATGGCGATGGAGTCGACAAGGCCGGAATCAAGCCCGGCGGATGCCGGGCTCGTTGAAATCGCGAGCTCCACTTGCTCGTCCGAGACGCCTCGTTTCCGGAACTCGGAACGGAGGAAATGGTCGCGTTCGATCGCCACGCCCTTCAGCCTCATCACCTTCTGGAGGAAGGCGACGGCGTATCTCTGGGCTTCTTCCTCCTGCCGATCGGCCTCGGCCTTTAGGTCCCCAATACCCTCCCCAACACTATCCAACACAGATAATTCCGTTCGTTCTTTTGGCTTTGGAATGTTTCTCCTCACGCTACTCACCAACTTTTTCGGCATAAAGACTGAACAGATGGGCGACGATCTTTTCTTCGTCTCCATCGAAACTCATGCCATATGCAGATTCAACGGCCGCGTCCAAATCAGAATGGGCCTTAACTAAATCGTTGAACAGGAAGAACGAATCGGCTCCATACAGTGTTGCCAAGGAGCAATCAGGGTAATTGGACCTAGCCTTTATAACGGCTTTCGCCCGCTCCTCAATTTCGTTGATGTCGTCTTGGTCAGCATCTGGATAGGGAAAGTTGTAGTACACGGATGGAGCATATCGGTAGTCATTTTTCAACCTACCGGCAACGGTTCTCATCCAGGCATTGTGTGTCTGCGACATGAGTAGCCCGAAGTCAAACATGCTTGCTCCGTCAACGATTACAACGGCGTCGCTCGCCACCACACTTCTGGAGACATAACCAATAGGAATGTACTTCCGCCGTGCGGACGAAACTCTAGGAATTATGATGTAGTCGTTCTCCGGCTGCCTAATCTGTGTAAATAGTTGCGGGCTATCAGCGGTCTTGCGAATTCTCGGAATTTTGTTTGATGCGCGATACTCACGAACGGCTCTGATACGTTTCATTATTTCAGTGTTGTTCGTATATTCCGCAGGATTAACTCCATCAAGCCAGAGACAGTAGCGTGAGAAGTCGGTTTCATTCAGAAACTCGCGGCTTCCAACGAAGGGACGGAATAGCTTTTCGCAATCTGGATATCTACTCAGGAACTGCTTCTTTTCTTCAGCCGAAAAGAGAAGCTGTCCATTCTCCATAGGCTGACTTCCCTGCGTGACTTTGCAGCCGCGCCGATTAATACACTTTTTCCTGTTTTTAATCCATACGTCTGGAGCGCTCTTTAGGTATCCATTGATATGAGAGGCGAATATTGGCCCATCAGCGCCGAACAAGACCTTTTTATGGCCATCTTCAAACATCGAGAAGCCAACGATAACGCACATCACGCCCGCTTTGTCTGAAGCCTCGCTATCCCAAAGGAACGTCGTATACGCAAAATTAATCACGCAGCCCGCTTCGGAAAGAATCTTCCAAAGAGATCCCACTGATTCGCCCTGACAAATGGAATTCGAAGAAACGAAAGCACATCGAATGTTGGTGCCCTTGGAATAGTCGGCCGCCTTTTTAAACCAGCCAGCAACATAGTCCAGTTTTCCCGCATTGCTTAACCCATCGAACAGCGAGGAAACATCATTCGATTGTTCTTTTGACTGCATGGCCTGACCCAGGAACGGCGGATTTCCGAGGACGTAGTCGACCCCATCAGCCGCGACGACGTCGTTCCAGTCGGTACGCAGCGCGTTGGCGTTGACGATGCCCTCATAGTCCGTGAGCGGGAGTTCCTGGTAGACGCGCTGCGTCACTTTTGCGGTATCAGCGTCCGCCTGCTTCTCGGCGATCCAGAGCGCCGTGCGGGCAACGCAGCAAGCGAAGTCCTCCAGCTCAATACCATGGAAGTTCTTTAGGTTGACCAGCACGTCGCGATCGCCGGAATCCTCAAAGCTGAATGACGTCTGCTCACCCTGGAGCTCGAAGAGGATGCGGTTCTCCAGCTGCCTCAGGCACAGGTAGCTCTCCGTCAGGAAGTTGCCTGAACCGGCAGCCGGGTCGAGGATAGAGACGCTACCGATTTTTTCATGCAGGTCCTTGAGCGCACGGGTCCTCGCACCGCCCGCGACGGGCTTAGCACGGGCCTCCTCGAGTTCAGCCTTGAAGCCGTCGAGGAAGAGCGGGTCTATGACCTTGTGGATGTTCTCGGGGCTCGTGAAGTGCTGGCCGTTTGCGCGGCGGTGGTCGTGGGACAGAGCGCCCTCGAAGATGGAGCCGAAAACCGTGGGGCTCACGCCCGACCAATCAAACTCCTGGCACCCCTCGACGATGAGCGTATGGCGGAAGTTCTCGGACAGGGGCGGAATCTCCGTCTTCTCCCGGAAGAGGCCACCGTTCATGTAGGGCAGTTTCTTCAGCCAGGACTCGGCGTACTTGTCGCGTTCTTCGTCCTTGGTGTCGAGCCAAACGAAAAGGTCCTTGAGGCCGCGCCTGAGATCGCCTGCCGAGAAGTGGGCGACGTAGTCGCGGAAAGCGTTGGGGGCCACGAGTCCCGAGTCCTCGCAGAACATGAGGAACATGAGACGCGTCATGAGCACAGAGAGCGCATGGTGATTCTCGGGCGTGTCGGGATCATCGAACGCCTCGGCGACCTGGTCATGGAGTTTCGACATGATCTTGCCGGCCTCGACGGAAACGGCGCGGGAGATCGTGGCCGGGGCCTCCGTCCCGCCCTTGAGGAACTGAATGGCCGCGAGGTTCTTGGGGAGCTCGGCGAGCGGCAACTTGAAAAGAGGCTCCCGGCATAGCGAGTCCCGCTCGCGGTCGAAGACCCAAAACTCGGCAAAATTGCAAGCGATGATGTAGCGCGGCTGTTGGGAGAGGGGCATGCCCTGAGCGTAGGCGTTGCCCTGCTTCGCGGGCGTCACCTTGCGGCCCTGGCGCGTCTCCTCCTTGGCGAGGTCGATTCCCAGCGACTTCTGTTCGACAAGGGTTTTGGCTGATGGTATGAAGACGTCGATATAGCCCTCATGCGTGCTCGCGTCGGTGGAGACGGGCTTTTCGAACTCGAGCCTCGAGACTGCATCCTCAACGCCCAGGACGTTCTGATAGAAGTCGATCCAGAACCGCTGGGTGTCCTGGTTCTCATTTCCCTTGTTCGCCCACCTACTGGCGAATGACTCCGCGTCAGATTTTTTACCGGCCATCTGGCCTCCTTGTATCGAAATCCATCGCTTTCGATTGTAGGGGAGGGAAGTCCGGTGACTCACCTATATAGCTCAGCAATGAATAATTGTTGTGGGCGGATGGGGGCGCAAATATAAATTGCGCTTCAAAAGGTGCTTGTTGCCATTTTGGGTTTACTCATCTTGCCGGTCGGTCGTTGAACGTTCCATATCTTTGCGGATGAGGTCCTTGATGTACTGGTTGCGGTTCTCTTTGGCCTGGAAGTACGCCAGGACGTCGGCATCGGCCGGGAAGAACTTGACGTTGAAAGATTTGACGTTGGCCTTGCGGTACTTCTCGTTGGCTTTTGCCTGGGCCTCTGACATGACAGCTCTCCTCTAATCGAAGCTACTTCGTATAATTCTAGTATTTGTGACGGCCCCGTACCTTGGACGCAAGATGTTCAAGGTACGGGGCCGTTAACTGATGAAGGTTACATGAAGATGGTTGGGGGTGAAAAAACTTAGAAAAATATTTCACCCCTTTTTCACCCCTTTGCGGAGTGTCGCGGAGTCTAGAAAACAAAAAAGCTCAGAAGCAATTATGCTTCTGAGCTGCACTAATGCAATGGAGCCAGCGACCGGGCTCGAACCGGTGACCCCCGCTTTACGAGAGCGGTGCTCTACCAACTGAGCTACGCTGGCGACCATGTGGTGACGCAACTGAGGCGTCAACGGCTGTCTATGATACGGGACATCGCAAATCCGCGCAAGTGTTCTGACGGCTTTTCTCACTTTAAATGCACTAATATTGGAGACGTGATGTCTTACTCTTACGGGTCTCAAGCAGAATGGGGCAGTGATGGCTCAACCCAAGATTCTTCTCACACGCATCGATGATCGGTTCATTTACGGGCAAGACGTTGAGCTGTGGAACGAAGCCGTGGGCTCCAACCTTGTTCTGATCGTTAACGATGAGATCGCGGCGGATCCGCGCCAATGGGCACCCATGAGGGTCGCGGCGCCCGAGGGCGTGTGGACACGGTTTTTCTCGGTGCAAAGGACCATCGACATCATCCATACCGCAACGCCGCGTCAATGGATTCTGATCATGGTGGCCTCACCCGCCGATGCGCTCGCGCTGGTTAAGGGTGGTGTGCCGATCACCAAGATCAGCATTGGCCATATGCAGGCAGGGGAGGGTAAGCGCTCTGTAACGCCTGCCGTTGCCGTAGACGAGGCAGATGACGCCGCCTTTAAAGAGCTGCAAGAACTCGGCATAGAGCTAGAAATCCGCTATCTTCCCAGTTCAGCCCCCGACCCCATCGGCAATCTGTTCAACTGATCCCTTGGGGACGGAGGAAAACGGATCATTTTGCCCTTGCGAGGGACTCGCGCGATGCTGCCTGTCAAAAACTATGCCCATTTACTACGTTTGATCGCCTGTCGCCGAGCATGTCGAATTTGAGAAAAAAACCGCAGGTAGACGGCTCGAGAATTTAACAAAACCGGTGCATGGTCGAGCATTCCGGGCTAAACGTAGTAAATGGGCATAGTTTTGATATGTCACTCATACAGTCACAGCGAAAATGAGCCCAAAAGATGAAAAACGCCCGTCGGCGGTGTGCCGGCGGGCGCGGCTGTGCGATATGTCGCGTTGTGGGCTTAGTGCCTCATAAAGTGGTACTCGATCATATTGCTGTAGGGATGACCCGGGCCCACAATGCCCTGCGGGAACAGCGGCTGGTGCGGCGTGTCGGGGTACATCTCGGCCTCAAGGGCAAAGCCGGCGCCCCAGCCATAGTTAGCATCGTCCTTGGCGTGCTCGTCGCCCAGCCAGTTGCCGGTGTAGAGCTGCACGCCCGGGGCGGTGGTGTAGTAGTCCAGCTCACGACCGGTCCACATCTCCTCGACATGCAGGGCGCGGCGCAGGTTGCGACCGTACTGATAGTCATCGATGCACAAGCAGTGGTCGTAGCCGCGTGCCTGCTTAATCTGTGGATCGTCGGCCTCCATGCCAGGCGCGACGGGGCGCAGCTCACGGAAGTCAAACGGCGTACCCTCGACCGGAGCGATTTCGCCGGTGGGAATGTTCTGGTCGTTAATGGGGAGGTAGTGGGCGGCGTTAGCAACAAAGAAGTGCTCACAGTCCATGCCGGCGTTGTGACCGGCAAGGTTAAAGTATGTGTGGTTGGTCATGGACACGTAGGTGGCGCGGTCGCTCTCGCAGCCGTATTCGATACGGAAGACACCGGTGCGCGTAACGGTAAACACGGCCGTAAAGGTTCGGTTGCCGGGCAGGCCCAGCTCGCCATCCTTAAGCGAGGTGGTCATGCGCACGGCGTTATGGACCTCGTCGAGCTCAACATCCCACACGCGTTTATGCAGGCCGTGCTCAAGATCGCTGTGCAGGTTGTTGACGCCTTCGTTGGCCGGCATATGCCAGTCCGTGCCGGCGATGGTGATCGTGGCGCCCGCGGTGCGGTTGGCCACAGGGCCGATGGTCGCGCCAAAGCAGGCGGGGTTGTCAAAGTAATCCTCGAGCTTATCGAAGCCCAGCACCACATCGCGCACGTTGCCGGGAATGTCGGGCACATCGATACCCAGCACGGTGGCGCCGTAGTCCATAATGCGAACGCAGATCTCGGGCCCGTTGAGGGTGTAACGATGAACGGGGGTACCGCACGGCGCGGTGCCGAAAAGCTCGGAAGTGATCATTTGGTTCCTAACATCGAGGTATTTCGGACAAACTGTAGCGCGAACAAGCGAGATTATCACTACACCCCACTAAAGCAGGGAGTATTTTTCTCAAAAAAGTGATGATTGGAGCTGTGCGGGCGTTCATTTTTGACGCGCATGAGTCTGATACAATTTGTTCGTTACTGTTTGAATGATATGCGCGCAAAGAACGGCGAGGATTCATCGTGATTAAGGCAGAGCGACAGGATAAGGTTCGGCAGCTGCTCGAGGAACAGGGAACGGTTTCGGTCAAGGAGATTTCGGATGCGCTGGGCGTTTCGGACATGACGATTCGCCGCGACCTCGAAGAACTTGCGAGCCTGGGCGAGATCGAGCGCGTGCACGGCGGCGCCCGCAGTGCGCAGGGTCGTCCACACGCCATGTTGCGCCATGAGTATTCGCATAGTGAAAAGCGCACTAAGCATGCTGAGGAAAAGCTGCAGATTGCACGCCGTGCTGTGGAGCTTATCGAGGAAGGCTCGACCATCTTTTTGGGTACGGGCACCACGGTTGAGCAGATGGCCTCGATGCTGCCGGCGTTTCGTCTGCGCATTGTGACCAATTCGCTTTCGGTGTTTAACCTGCTCGAGGCGCGCGAGGACTGCGACTTGTGCCTCGTGGGCGGTATGTACCGTCGCCGCACCGCCGCGTTTGTGGGACCAACGGCCGAGGATACCCTGCGCGCGCTGGGCATCGATGCGGCGTTTATCGGCACCAACGGCATTCTGGATGGCGACGTGTCTACGTCCAACATGGACGAGGGCCGTATCCAGCAGCTCGCCTTTAGCAAGGCAGACTCGCGCTACTTGATCGCCGATTCCAGCAAGATCGGCAAGCGCGACTTCTATACCTTCTGTCGTCTGGACAATTTAGACGCCGTGGTGTGCGAGCCGGGTATTACCGCCGAGGACCGCACTGCCATCGAGGAACACACGCAGGTCATCTGCTAGCTAGCGCTGCAGGCGATACTTCTGCCCCCTGCCGGCGCAGGGGTTACCGTTTCAATATGACGCGCAAATGTGCTCGGGCCAAGTATTCAGCTTGTGGGCTAGACCAGGCGGGCGTAGTCCTGTGACTGATGAAAGATGTGGGCGATATAGATTGTTTCGTGCTCAAGCTTGTAAAGGCACACGTAGTTGTTGACGGGAAACGATCGGTAATTACGTGCCGCCAGCTCTTGCATGTGCGAGAGGGGACGTAGGAGCGGCTGCTCGCGAAGCAGATCAAGCTGATATTCAAACTCAGCGACAAAATTGCCTGCTGCACGCGGATTCTTAAGGATTTGAGCAAGGTATCCGACAATACTCTCGTACTCATATCGCGCGCTTTTGAGGATTACGACGTTATAGGTCATATTTGTCACGTATCGAAGCCGCGAAGGATTCGTAGTCGCTGTAGTCGCCTTGCGATATTTCGTCTTCTGCCAACATCATACGAGACAGCAGTTTTGCCTTGGCGATTTCTTCTTGCATGAGGCGATACTGGTCGCTGCTGATGCAGTGCATGGCCTCGTAGCCGTTCTTAGTTACGGTGACGTCGCGCTCAGACTCAACAAGCGTGGTGAATGCAGCAGTGTCCTTCATATCTCGGACGGGCACACAAGCTGACATGGGTACCTCCTTTGCGTTGGGACATAATTATACCACGGTGTGTCCATGCGGACGATACCGTCGAATCGTCTCAATCTGTAATAGTTAGACGGCTAAAAGCGAGTTAGATGTTACAGATCTAGATATTTCGAACCGGATGCCCCCGTTCATCTCAATCTGTAACAATTGGAGCCGAAAATCCTTGCTAGATGTTACAAATCGAGATAAACGGCCTGCACGGGCTCACCAAAAACAAAAAGGCCGCATACGAACCGGTTTGGGATTCGTATGCGGCCGACGGGTGGCATGCGGCGGAAACTAGGCCATAAGCAGGCCGGTCTCCGCGACGTTCTTGTACCAGTACGCGCTCGCCTTGGGATAGCGCTTCTGGGTCTCAAAGTCGATGTAGAACAGGCCATAGCGCTTGTTATAGCCGTTGGTCCAGGAGAACTGGTCCTGCAGCGACCACACAAAGTAACCGTCGACGTTCACGCCGCCGTCAATTGCCTTGAGGATCCATGCGAGATGCTGGCGCATGTAGTCGATACGAGGGGCGTCGTCGATAAAGCCATCCTCGAAGTCGTCCTTATAGCCCATGCCGTTCTCGGTGATGTAGATCTTCTTGTAGTTGGGGTAATCGTTCTTAATGCGGAGCAGCAGGTCGTAGAGGCCCTCGGGATAGATGATCCAGTCCCAATCGGTGGTGGGTATGCCTTCGCGCACGCATGACTCGCCCACGCCCTTGAGGAACCAGCGCGAGGAACCCTTGTCGCCGGTGCCATTGTGGTTGATGTCGTTTTCGCCCTCGGCGGCACGCAGGAACTGGCACTTGTAGGTGTTGACGCCCAGGCAATCGTTGTAGGGGAGCGCGGCGGTCAGCGCGGCGATGTCCTCGTCGCGGACGTCGAGCTCGCCGCCGGCGATATGAGCCAGCTTGGTCGCAGCCTCCATGGTATCGGCTGCATAGTGGCCGCGGAAGGTGGCGTCGAGTACCCAGCGGTTGTTAATGACGTCGGCCATGCGGGCGGCCTCGCAGTCGGCAGCACTGTTGGGATCGAGGGGATACTTGGGCTCCAGGTTCTGGACAATGCCGATCTCGCCCTCAAAGCCGTCCTCGTGGAAGGCGACGACGGCCTTGGCATGGGCCACCATCATGTTGTGCATAAGCTGGAAGGCCTTGTCCAGGCGATACTTCTCGCCGTGCGGCCAGTTGCCGACGATAAAGCTGCCCTCGGCGGTCGCGGGAATCTCGTTAAAGGTAAACCAGTGCTTGACCTCGGTGAACTCGGCAAAGCAGAACTTGGCGTACTCGACAAAGGCGTCGATCGTCGTGCGCGTCAGGAAGCCCTCTCCGCCGTCCTGGTAGAAGGCCTCGGGCGTGTCAAAGTGATCGAGCGTGACATAGGGGATAACGCCAGCTTTGTTGCAGGTGGCGAAAAGCTCGTGATAGAAAGAGACGCCCTCGGGGTTAATCTCACCAGTGCCGTTGGGGAAGATGCGGCTCCAAGCGATGGAGACGCGAATGCCGTTGATGCCGAAGCGCTGGCACAGGTCGATATCGACCGGATACTTGTTGTAGAAATCGCTTGCGGGGTCGGGGGAGAAGCGACCCTGAGCAGCCAGGAAATCGTCCCAGGGCACTTTGCCCTTGCCGTGCGTGCGGGTCTCGCCCTCAACCTGGTAAGCGGCGGTGGCGCCGCCAAACACAAAGCCGTCGGGGAACTGCATGGGGTTGGTCATGAGTCATCCTTTCTGTGGGATACGAATAGGGAGAGGTGCCCAAACTGGGGGTCCGGGCACCAACAGAGAGAGGAACTAGTCGAGGTTCTCGCGGAGCCACTTGATGGCGCCGGCGGGGTCGCGAGTAAGATCGATATATTCCTTGCCGCGCGGGGCGAGCAGCTTAATGCCTAGGCGATCGGTGTCGGCCTTCATGTCGTTGTAGTAGCTACGGACCTGCGGGGCAAGCACGATAACGTCGTACTGATCCATGATGGCAGTGTGCTGACCATAGGCACCGGCAGAGGAAGCGATGTTCTCTCCGGTCTGCGCGGCACCTTCCTTGATGGCGTTGGCAAGCATGGCGGAGGTGCCGGCGCCAGCGCACAGGACGAGGACCTTCAGGCCATCGACGTCCTTCTTGGCGGATGCATCGGCGGCAGGCTCGGGCTGTTCGGCGGCAGGCTTGCTGTCGGCGGCAGCGGCGGTCGGCTCGACGGCAGCGGCGGTCTGCTCGGCAGCGGGCGCAGAGGTGCTGGCGGCGATGGTGGCAGCACCATCGGACTCGAGACCCAGCTCGGCGGCGCGCTCGGCCTCCTGGTCGCAGAGCAGCTTATCGTATGCCTTCAAGAACGGCAGGTAGATGATGGCGTCCAGCAAGATGATGATCGCGACAAATACCAAGGCAATAAGCTGGAAGTTCGTGGTGATGAAAATGCCGATGGGGGCGGGGGTGGCCCAAGGCACCACGAAGGAGAAGCCGTTCATGCCCACATTGTCGATAAAGAACTTGGCAATACTCACATTGACGCAGCCGGCGGCAACAAAGGGGATGAGCATGTAGGGGTTAAGGATCATCGGCGCGCCAAAGAGCAGCGGTTCGTTGACGGCGAAGGCAACAGGAACAATCGAGGCTTTACCGACGGCTTTGAGCTGCTTGGACTTCATAAAGAGAATCAGCAGAAGCGGCACGATGAACGTGGCGCCGGTGCCGCCGAACTCACCCACGAGCGACATGTTAAAGGTGAGGGAGTGGGCGGGGTGACCACCGGCCAGCAGAACCTGCAGGTTCTCGGCTTGGTTGGCAAGACGGATGGGGTCGATGCCCGGCTGGACAATCGAAGGACCGTGGACGCCGATGAACCAGAAGAACGCGGTGGCTGCCTGGATAAGGACAAGTCCGGGGTAGGTCTCTGCCGCAGTGAAGAGCGGGGAGAGCAGTTTGATAAGCAGCTCGGAGAACGGAACGCCCATGAGGTTGCGCACGACGACATCGATGATGCCGCAGATGATGACGGCGCCGCCAAAGGGGATGATGTCGCGGAAGTTCTGAGCGATGGCGCCCGGGACCTCCTTGGGCAGCTTAATGGTCAGATCGCGCGAGACACAGAATTTGTAGACCCACACGGTAATGAACGCGGCGATATAGGCCGAGAACAGACCGCGCGTGCCCATGCTGGTGCAGTCGAAGACCGAAAGTTCGGAGCCGTTGAGCTTGGTGGTGAACTGCGTGACTGCGAGCAGCAGCATGCTGCACTGGGCGGCCACCATGGTGGAACCGTCGTTGAGCACTTTGCCGGCGGGCATGCGACGGTTCATGGAAGCCGTAAAGTTCTTGGCGGTGGTGCCGGCAACCATGATGCCCATGACGCCCATGGTGAAGTTATACAGCTTGTTGCACCAGTCGATGAGCGGCTGGGGCAGCGTAATGCCAACTACGCCGGGAAGCGTGGCGATCAGCAGAAAGATCGAAGAGGTAAGGACGATGGGCATGCACCCAAGGAATCCGTCCTTGATGGCCTGGAGGTAGACGTTCCTCGAGATCTTCTCAAAGAACGGTTGATGCTTCTCGAGCATCTTTACGATGGCGTCCATAGAGCTCCTTTGCTACTTGATGCGCGATGCATGTGGATGGAACTGGTCGTCGATGGATGGTCAGGACTGCCCGGAAGCCTTCCTGCTCAAGGAAGGCATTGCGAAATGACAACGTTGTCATTTCGTTAATGACAACGTAAGACATTTTTGGAAGAGCAACAAGGATATACGGGCGAGCGGTCGATATTGTCCGGTGAATGGTTGATTTATCAGTCAGGCAGGTAGTGTATGCTAGAACGCAAAAAACAAGCGATAGAGAACCGAGTGGAGAAGCAGTGGCAACGATGGACAAGAAAAACGTCTCGATGAACGATGTGGCGATTGCCGCGGGCGTTTCTCTCAAGACGGTGTCGCGCGTGATCAACGAGCCCGATAGCGTGCGCGAGTCGACGCGCGATAAAGTCCATTCCGCAATGGAGGCGCTCGGGTTTCGAACCAACTTTGCCGCGCGTTCGCTCAAGTTGGGCCGTTACGGGTGCATCGGCGTGGTGATGTTCCACTTGTCGGGCGGCGCCGTGGACATGATTGACGGTATCGCCGATGCCGCCGAAGAACGCGGCTTTGCGCTCACGATGATTAAGAAGCGGGCGGGGGAGAAGATGACCCTTGCCGATGCGGCGCACAGAATGTCGCAGCTTCCCGTCGACGGCATGATTTTCAACCTGCGTCAGATGGTCGATGACTTTGATGCCTTTGAGGCACCGAAGGACCTCAAGACGGTGATTATTACGCCGATGGAGCATCCTACCTGCTCCACCGTCAGTGACGACCAAGAGGGCGGCGCGCGCATGGCGTGCGAGTACTTCTTGAATCACGGGCACAAGAGTGTGTACTTCGTTTCTGGTAAAAAAGAGTCACTGTCGAGCCAGTGCCGTATGAAAGGTTGGCGAGCGGCACTCGAGGCGCGTGGCATTGAGCCGCCCGAGCCTCTGCAAGGCGATTGGAATGCGGATAGTGGTTATGCCGCGGGCCTTGTGCTTGCCGATAAACCCGATTGCACGGCGGTCCTCGCTGCTAACGACTGCATGGCAAACGGCGTGATGATGGCTCTACGAGACAAAGGGCACAGTGTGCCCGACGACGTGTCCGTGATCGGCTTCGACGATGAGCTTTATAAGACGATTCCCAACTCGATTCTGACGTCGGTGAAGTTTCGTCACCGCGAGCTGGGCATCCGTGCGCTCAATGAGGTCGTCGCAGGTCTGGAAGCCCCGAGCTCCAGAAGCCGTACGCTTGTCTCGGGTGTGCTGGTCGAGCGTTCCAGCGTAAAGGACCTGCGGGCGTAGACGTGCTCGGCCTGCTCGTCTAAATCTGTAACAGGTGGGACCCGAAAACTCGACTAGGTGTTATAGATTGAGATTTTGTCTACCCAGCCATCATCTTTGTCTCGATCTGTAACAGTTAGGAGTGAAATGACCAGCCAGGTGTTACAGATCTAGATTGATTGGATTGACCCATCTGTTTGTCTCGATCTGTAACATCTAAGCGGTCAAAAGCGGTCTACATGTTACAGATTGAGATTTTTGGCTTGGCCTGTGCGTTCACCTCGATCTGTAACAGCTGGGACCCAAAAACTCGGCTAGATGTTACAGATTAAGATGAACAGGAGGACGGGTGCGGTCTAAACAAAATGGCCCGCGCATCACACATCGATGCACGGGCCATTTATTGTCTGCAAGCGGCAGGTGGTGTCAGCGTCTTATGCCTCGAGGTTTTCCTCGATCCAGGCGACGGCACCCTTGGGATCCTTAGTGAGGTCGATGTACTGTTTGCCCTTGGGCGACAGCAGCGTGATGCCCAGGCGGTCGGTGTCGGCCTTCATCTCGTTGTAATAGGTGCGAACCTGCGGAGCCAGGACGATGACGTTGTACTGGTCCATGATGGCGTAGTGGCTGCCGTAGGCACCGGCGTTGGCGGTAATGTCGATGCCCAGCTCGTCGGCGCCTTCCTTAAGCGCGTTGTCGAGCAGTGCAGAGGTGCCGGCGCCAGCGCACAGAACCAGAACCCTCAGATCCTTGCCCTTAAGGGCGGACGGAGCTGCGGAGGCCTCAGTGGCAGAAGCGGTCTCGACAACAGGAGCCTCAACGGCGGGGGCGGCAGCGGTCTTGACGGCCTTGGTCTCCTCGGCCTCTTCTTCGGCCAGGGTCTCGGCCTCCTGCTTGCACAGGACGTTGTCGTAGGCCTTGCAGAACGGGTAGTAGATTAAGAAGTCAACGACCAGCAGGACGACAACCAGGACCAGAGAGATCGGCTGGAAGTTGGTGTCGATGAAGGTGCCGATCGGTCCGGGGAGTGCCCACGGCATGGCATAGATAAAGCCGTTCATGCCCAAAAAGTCGATGAAGAACTTACCAATGAGGACGTTGGCCACGGGGGCAAACAGGAACGGGATCAGGAAGTACGGGTTGAGGATGATGGGCGCGGCGAACAGCAGCGGTTCGTTGACGGCGAACATCACGGGTACGACAGAGGCTTTGCCGACGGCCTTGAGCTGCTTGGAGCGCATAAAGAGCAGGAAGATGATCGGGACAATGAACGTGGCGCCGGTGCCGCCGAGTTCGCCGATGTAGTTACCGAAGTTCTCGGTCAGGGCGAGGGCGGGGTGACCGCCGGCCTGCAGCGTGGCGAGGTTGGTGGTGATGTTGCCAAACAGCGCGGCGTTGAGGGCAGGCTTAACGACCGAGGGGCCGTGGATGCCCATGAACCAGAACAGCGGGATCATGAACCAGATGAGGGCGAGGCCGGCGTAGGAATCGGCAGCGGCGAACAGCGGGCTCACCAGCGTGGAGATGACGTTGGCAAACGGGACGGCCAAGCAGGTGCGGCAGATAACGTCGATGACGGCGACAAACAGGATGGAGAAGCTGAAGGCGAAGATGTCGCGGAAGTTCTGGGCGATGGCGCCGGGGACTTCTTTGGGCAGCTTGATGGTGATGTCTCGCTTAATGCAGAAGGCATAGATGTTGACCGTGGCAAATGCGGCGACAAAGGAGCTCAGTAGGCCCTTGGTGCCCATGTTGTCGGTAAAGAACACCGAGACATCGGCGCCGTCGATCTTGGCACTCGTCTGGGTAACGGCCAAGATGAGCATAGCGCACATGGCGGCGACCATGGTGCTCGTGGCGTTGATGGCCTTGCCGGCAGGCATGCGGCGGTTCTTGGAGCCGGTCAGCGCGCTTGCGGTGGTGCCGGCGACCATGATGCCCACGACGCCCATCGTGAAGTTGTAAACCTTGTTGCAGAAGTTCACGACGTCGACGTTCCACCAGTCGGGCAGCGTAAAGCCGCCGACCGTGGCGACAACGCCCGGCAGGGTCGAAATAAGCAGGAAGACAGAAGAAGACAGGATGATGGGCATTGCTGCCAAAAAGCCGTCTTTAATGGCCTGAAGGTAGATGTTCTTAGAGACCTTGTCGAAGTACGGCTGACCTTTCTCCAAGAACTTAACGATCGATTCCATAGTTCACGCTCCTCTTTGCATGAAATCTTAATGGCATGGACGTTGAAAACCTATATGGTCTCCCGCTTGCTAAAAGCCCGGGTGCAGGCGGGGTCGGTCCCAGGGGGAGAGAGGGGAGCGGCTGGGTTTGTATCGCATAGGGCCGCTCCCCTCTCGGGGGAAAGCGAGGCGATGCGCTACTGCGCGTCCGCCATAGTGTCGGCGAGCTCCTTGTACCAGAGTGCCGACTGCTTGATGTAGCGTTTTTGCGTGTCGAAGTCGATGTAGAACAGGCCGTAGCGCTTGTTATAGCCATTGGCCCACGAGAACTGGTCCTGCAGGCTCCAGATAAAGTAGCCCTGGACGTCGACGCCCTCGGCACGCGCCTGGAGCACCTTCTCCATGTGCTGGTCGACAAAGTCGATGCGCTCGGGATCGGCGACGATGCCGAGCGCATCGGGCTCGGGGTCCTTGTGGCCCAGGCCGTTTTCGGTGATATAGATGACGGGGAGGTTGGGATAGGTGGCGCTGATGTGCTTGAGCGTGTCGTAGAGGCCTTGCGGGTAGATGAGCCAATCCCAGTCGGTGGTGGGGATACCCGGCATATCGACCTGCTGCCCGACGCCCTTAAACTTAAAGCACGAGGTGCCCTTGTCTCCGGTGCCGTTAAAGCTGTTGGTGGACTCGCCATCGTAGGCGGCGATAAACGCCGACTGATAGTAGTTGAGGCCGAACATATCGTTGCGGGGCGCCGCCTTGGCGAGCTCCTCCATGTCGCTGTCCTCAACCGTAAGCGTGGCGTTGTTGGCACGCAGAATCTCGTTGATGAGTGAGAGGGTGCGCGCGGAGTAGTGACCCAGGAAGGCGCCGTCCATGATGAAGTCGGTGTAGAAGGCGTTGTACAGGTCGGCGGCGTGCTGGTCGGCGGGCGAGTCGGTAGCAGGATATGCCGGCGTCAGGACGTTGACCATGCCAATGCGTCCGCCCAGGTGCTCGGTCTCGTCAAGATCCTTATACAGGTTGACGGCGCGGGCGTGGGCAACGAGCTCGTTGTGCTGGCTCTGGATGCCGCTCGTCACATCAAAGTGATGGTTGGGCGGGAAGTTGCCTTGGATGTATTGGGAGTGCGAGAGGCTGATGAGCTCGTTGATGGTGAACCAATTCTTGACCTCGCGGAACTCGCGGAAGCAGAACTCGGCATAGCGCACATAGGCGTCGACGGTCTTGCGGTTGAGCCAGTCGCCCTGGTTGAACAGGGCGGCGGGGGAGTCAAAGTGATGCAGGGACACATAGGGCTCGACGCCATACTTTTTGCAGCAGGCGAACAGCTCGTGGTAGTGCTTAACGCCCTCGGCGAGGGGCTCGGCATCGTCGCCGTTGGGGAAGATGCGGGTCCAGGCGATGGACACACGGATGGCGTTGAGTCCATGCTCGGCAGAAAGGCGGATATCCTCCTCGTAGCGGTTGTAGAAATCACTGGCCGGGTCGGGCAAAAAGCGACCCTGGGCGACAAGGTAATCGTCCCACATGGTCTTACCCTTGCCTGCCACCTTCGTGGAACCTTCCGTTTGGTACGCGGCGGTTGCGGCGCCCCAAACAAAGCCCTTCGGCAGCTGCTGTACGCGGTTTAGCAAAGACATATGCATACACCCTCTCGTCTCGCTGTTCGATATTGTGCGTTTGCGCTCAGGAGGCTCCCTGGTTAGCGTTCAGCGGTGAAAAAGCCCGATAAACACTATCTTAAAATGATTAGAACCAAAATGAGCACGTGAACATTTGACAATGAGCACGTTAACATCCGGCTGGGATGTATAGAAACAAAACAACTTCAAACAGCCGCGAACGGTTGTATTTGTTCGGTAAGCGGTTTTGATTGACAGAAGTTTTCATGTTGTGGTATATGGCTCGGGTATCATGAGCACGTTATCGATGTATGTACGATGCGCCATGGGCGCGGGGAATAGTTGGGAAGCAGGTTAGCGTGGAAGGCATGGCTCAGCAGACAAGGAATGGTCATTCGGCGAGCGCGGCAGAGGTTGCGGCGCTCGCTGGCGTGAGCCGCCAGACTGTGTCTCGCGTGGTCAACGGTATGCCCAACGTGACGGAAAAGACGCGCAAGCGTGTGCTGGCCGCCATGGAAGAGCTGGGCTTTCGTCCCAATTTTGCTGGAGCGGCGTTGCGCGGCGGGTCGTATCGTTCTATTGGCCTGTGCATGTACAACATCACACGTGTCGGTAACCTGGCGACGCTCGAGGGTATCATGCAAGCGGCGCGCGAGCACGATTTTGCCGTCACTATGATCGAGATGGGCGGCGACAAGCCCTATACACTTGCCGATGCCTCGCGCCGCATGGTCGAGCGACCCGTCGACGGCATGATTCTCAACATGAACCGCATGGCTCCCGATTTTGAGGAGTTTGTTCCCCAGCCGGGAGTGCGAACGGTCATCCTGTCCATGTATGCGCATCCGCGCTGCACGACGATCGACTCCGACCAGTATGGTTCGTGCGAGCTGTTGACCAATTATCTGCTGGAACATGGTCACTCGAATATGCGGTTTGTGGCGGGTCCGGAAAACTCGATTTCCTCGCGTTTTCGTGAGGCCGGTTGGCGCGATACGCTGGGTCGTGCTCATGTCGATGCCGCTCCGATGCTGCGTGGCGATTGGAGTGCGGACAGTGGGTACGCCATGGGCGAGCGGATTGCGGCCGAGGTGCTTGCCGGCGGGTCGCAGGCGCCGACTGCCGTGCTTGCGGCAAATGACCAGATGGCGCTGGGCGTTATCGCCGCGCTCGAGAACGCGGGCCTGTCCGTGCCCGACGACGTGAGCGTGGTTGGTATCGACGACGCACTCGAGGGACTTGTTCCTCACAATCGGCTGACGACGCTGCGATTTGATTTGCGCGGTGTCGGTAAGCTTGCGTTTGAGGCGGCGATTGGAGAGAGCTCGTCTATCGAGGCGATTCATGTGCCGAGTACGCTGGTCGAACGCTCGACTGTTAGGGACATACGGGGTTAGGTCCTACTCCGTTTGTCTCGATTTGTAACAGGTAGACGGTCAAAAGCGGGCTACGTGTTACAGATTTAGATTCTTCGGAAAGAGCAATCCTGTTCGTCTCAATCTGTAACAGCTAGGACCAAAAAACTCGGCTAGATGTTACAGATCGAGACAAACGGCTCCCGACCAGCCCAAAAACAAAAAGACCGGGGGCGGCGCGCCGTGTGACGTGCCGCCCCCGGCTGAGAAATGGGGACAGGTTGTGTGAGCGGGCAACCCCGCCAGCCACTAGTCCAGACGACGGGTCTGCGCCACGTGCTTGTACCAGTAGGCGCTTGCCTTGGGCGTGCGCTTCTGGGTTTCAAAGTCAACGTAAAAGAAGCCGTAACGCTTGTTGTAGCCATTGGTCCAGGAGAACTGATCCTGCAGGCTCCACAGGAAGTAGCCGCCCACGTTGACGCCCACCTCCATGGCCTTGAGCAGCCAACGCAGGTGCTGCTCGATGTAGTCGATGCGCGGCTGGTCGTCCACAAAACCGTCCTTGTAGGGGTCCTTGTAGCCCATGCCGTTCTCGGTGATGAAGATCTGCTTGTAGTTGGGGTAGCGCTGCTTAATGTAGACGAGCAGATCGAACAGGCCCTCGGGATAGATGATCCAGTCCCAGTCGGTGGTGGGGATGCCAGGCTTGTTCACATGCTCGCCAATGCCCTTAACGCGCCAGCGGCCGGTGCCCTTCTCTCCCGTACCGTTGTGGTGCAGGTCGTTTTCGCCATCGTAGGCCTTCAAGAAGCGGCACTGGTAGTTGTTAACGCCCAGGTAGTCGTTGTAGAGCGCGGCCTCGCGCATGATTTCCAGATCCTCGTCCAAGATCTCGATGGTGCCGCCCGAGACGGCGGCCAGGCGGTTGGCGCACTCGAGGGTGTCGGGCGCGTAGTCGCCGCGGAAGGTGGCGTCGAGCAAGAACTGGTTTTGCAGCACGTGCTCGTTGTTGGCGGCTTTGATGTCGGCGGGGTCGTTCTCGTTGAGCGGATACTTAAACTCCAGCGACTGAATGACGCCAATCTTGCCCTTAAAGCCGCCGTTGTGGAAGGCCAGCACTGCCTTGGCGTGGGCGAGCATCATGTTGTGCTCGCACTGGAAGGCCTCGGCAAGATGCGCCTTGACGCCACCGGGGAAGGTGCCCTCGATGTAGGTGTTGGAGGCGTCGGCCCAGATCTCGTTAAAGGTGAACCAGTAGGTCACCTGGTCGGCGTACTCCTTAAAGCAGAAGGTGGCAAAGTCCACAAAGGCGTCGATGGTCTCGCGGTTGAGGAAGTCGCCCTTCTCAAAGAGGGGAAGCGGCGTGTCAAAGTGATGCAGCGTGACGAACGGCTCAACGTGGTGCTTGTGGCACTCGGCGAAGAGATCGTGGTAGAACTGGACGCCCTCGGGGTTGATTTCGCCGGTGCCGTTGGGGAAGATGCGGCTCCAGGCGATGGAGAGGCGAATGCCGTTGATGCCGAACTCCTCGCACAGCTCCAGGTCGACGGGGTACTGGTTGTAGAAGTCCGAAGCGGGATCGGGGGAGAAGCGCCCCTGGGCCTCCAGAAAGTCGTCCCAGGCAACCTTGCCCTTACCGTGAGTGCGGGTCTCGCCCTCTACCTGGTAGGCAGCGGTGGCGCCGCCAAAGACAAAGTCCTCGGGAAACTGCGCGGGCGGGTTGGTGACGCTAGCAGGATTAACGGACATGATGATCCAATCGTCTAAATCGAAGGGCCAGCCGGTCTTGGATGGTCGGCTGGCCCTGGGCGTTACTTACTTCGAAAGTTGCTCACTCACGAAGGCGAGAGACTTGTCGCCGTTCTGGGAGAGCTCGATGTACTGCTTGCCACGGCAGGCGACGCACTTGTTGCCCACGCGCTCACAGTCCTTCTGCAGGTCGGCCAGGTAGCTTGCGGCCTGCGGGGCCAGGACGACCAGGTCAAAGTCGGGGAGCATGTCCACGTGGTTGCCATAGGCCTCGGCAGCGGTCTCGAGGTTAATGCCGCGCTCCTTGGCGGCCTTGGCCAGCGCGTTGGCGAGCAGGCCCGAGGTTCCGCCGCCCTGGCAGAGCACGAGCACGCGCTTGCCGTTGAGGTCGCTGGCGGTCGTTGTCTCGGCAGCGGGTGCTGCGGAAGCGGCGGGGGAGTCGGCCTTCACGGCCTCGGCAGCAGCGCCGGCGGCAACGCTCTTGGCGTCAGCCTTGCCCTGGAAGGCATCGTTGAGCTTGGCGGCCTTCTCGGCGTTCTTGGCGGCGAGCTCCTCCTGGGAGATCTCGGCCTCCTCGGCGCACTTCTGGGCGTCATAGGCACGGAAGAACGGGTAGTACAGAACGAAGTCGACGACCAGGATAAGGGCGAGCATCACAAAAGCGAGCGGCTGGAAGCCCAGGCCCATGATGGTGCCGATGGGGCCGGGGACGGTCCAAGGCAGGGTGTACATAAAGCCGTTCATGCCCAAGAAGTCGATAAAGATCTTGAGGATCCAGATGTTGGCGATCGGGGCAAAGACAAACGGGACAAAGAAGACGGGGTTGAGCACGATGGGCGCGGCGAACAGCAGCGGCTCGTTGACGGCAAAGCAGACGGGGACGATGGCGGCCTTACCGACGGCGCGCATCTCCTGAGACTTGGCCAGGAAGCAGAACATAAAGACCAGGACGAGCGTGGCGCCGGTGCCGCCCATGCAGACGACGAAGTACTGGGCACCCTGGGTCAGGACAGCGGAAGCGTGCTGGCCGGCCTGGAACGCAGCCAGGTTGTCGGTCATGTTGGCAACGAGGGCGGCGGCGATGGCGGGCTCGACGATCGAGGGGCCGTGGACGCCCACGAACCAGAAGAGGCTCATAGCGCCGTAAATCACAGCGAGGCCGATATAGCCATCGGCAGCGGTGAACAGGGGCTGGAATACCTGGATGACACCCTGGGCAAAGCAGAAGCCAAAAGCAGCGCGGAAGACGATGTCAAAAACCCAAAAGACGGTGATGCAGACGGAGAAGGGGATGATGTCCTTGAAGGTCTGCGAGATGTTGGGCGGAACCTGCTCGGGCATCTTGACGGTGATGTTGCGCTTAATAAAGAACTTGTAGATGATGCCGGTCACAAACGCAGCGATAAAGGCGGTCAGCAGGCCTTTGGAACCAAGGTAGGTGGTGTTGAAGCCGCTGGCGGCGTCCGTGGCGATCGTGTCGCTCGAAAGGAGCAAGAAGCCGATGATGGCCGCGCACATGCACGAGATGAAGTTGATCTGGTTGTTCTTGGGCAGATCGCGGTTCTGAGCGTCGGCGAAGTGCTTGGCTGTGGTGGCAGCGCAGGCGATGGCCAGGATACCCATGGAGTAGTTGTAGCACTTCCACAGGGCGTTGTTGATGTCATCGGGCCAGTAGAAACCCCAGATATTGGGGACCGAGGCTACCAGGCAGAAGATGGACGAGAAGATGATGATGGGGATGACGGAGATGAAGCCGTCGCGGATCGCCTTGAGGTACTTGTTGCGGGCGATCGCGTTGAAAAAGGGCTGGCCCTTTTCGATGATGGCGATGAGTTGCTCCATGCAATGCTCCTAAGAGTCGGTGGGTTAGCAACGATGGTAGCTTTTGACGTTCGGTTGCCAAAATGTTGACGTTGCCATTTTGTGACACAAAAAAAGACGCGAACCGGTGGTTCCTGTGCCTGCGAACCGTCGATTCCTTACGCGTAAACGTTTGAGCCGCCCGGTGGCTCTGTGTTTGCACAATGGCAACGTTAACATTTGGGCGACAAAAGCCGTTCGGGGAAGCAAAAATGTCGGTGAACGGTAGGTTTTGGGTGGTGAGCGTATGGTGGGGGAGGCGTTAGATATACTTGAAGACGTTTCATTTGACTGCGTAGGGTGCCACCAATGGCATCGTTGACATAGAAAGATCGACCTATGGCCGCTGTTAAAAAATCGGTATCCGTCAAAGACGTAGCGCGCCTCGCGGGCGTCTCGGAGCAGACGGTCTCGCGCACCGTGCACGATTCGCCCAGCGTGCGCCCCGAGACCAAGGAACGCGTGCGTGCCGCCATGCGCGAGCTGGGGTATCGCCCCAATTTTGCCGGTCGATCGCTGCGCCGCGGCAAGTTTAAGACCGTCGGCGTCGCCATGTTCAACATTACTGGCACCGGCAACCTCGACCGTATGGAGGGCTTTGCCGCCGCCGCCGACAAACACGGCTACGCCATCACCCTCACTAAAGTAGATGGGCATCCGTATACCCTCGAGAGCGCATCGTCGCGTATGAGCGCACTGCCGGTGGACGGTATGGTCGTGATTATGAACCGCATGCCGGCGGACTTTGGCACCTTCGAGCCGCTGCCCGGTATGCAGACGGTGCTCGTTACCATGCTGGAGCACCCGCTGTGCTCGACGGTCGATAACGACCAGTTCGATTGCTCGCGCCAGGTGGTCGAGTATTTGCTGGGGAGGGGGCACAAGACTGTGCACTTTATCTCGTGCCCCGAGCGCTCGCTTTCGGGCATGCGGCGCGAGGAAGGCTGGCGTGAGACATTGCGTGCGCATGGCATTGAGCCACCGCAGCTCGTGCGCGGCGACTGGACGGCGCAGAGTGGATATGCCGCAGGCCAGGCGCTTGCGGATGATCCGACCTGCACGGCCATTTATGCCTCCAACGATGCCATGGCCTACGGCTGCATCCGTGGGCTCGAGTCGCGCGGAAAGCACGTGCCCGAGGATGTGAGCGTGGTGGGTGTTGATGACAGTCTGGGCGACATCGTGCCCGATTGTCGCCTGACCACGGTGCGCTTTGACAACAAGCGCGTCGGCATGTGGGCGGTTGACAAGATTGCCGGCGCCGAGGGCGTTGAACCCGGTGTGGAGCACATGCTGTTTCCGGGCGTGCTCGTCGAGGGCGATACGGTACGCGATTGGCGCTAGGGCGCGGGTCTGTTTGGGTTTCCGCTAATTGTGTTCGATATTGTTCAGATTGGTTTAAAAACCGTTCACGGGCGAAAAATGACCGTTCATAGTTCGAAATTACGTTTTGCGCTGTTCTTTTTTGTTTGAATGTTATTGTTTCTGACATACACAACGCAGCGCGTATGCCCGGACGCGATGCTCTCCATTGGTTCATATGTGAAAGGAACGCAACATGGCAACCAAAGAAGAAATCTCGATGGTTGGATTCGAGATTGTCGCATACGCAGGTGACGCCCAGACCGATCTGCTTGCAGCGCTCGATGCTGCTCGCGAGGGTGACTTTGAGAAGGCCGAGCAGCTGCACAAGGATGCCAGCGATGCACTCATCGGTGCCCACGACACGCAGACCAAGCTGCTTTCGCAGGAGGCCGGCGGTGGCGAGATGGAGATGACCTTCATCATGGCCCATGCTCAGGATACTCTCATGACCACCATGATCTTGGAGAAGCAGGCCCGCTTTACCATCGATGCCTACAAGCGCATCGCCGAGCTCGAGGCCAAGCTCGCCTAACGAGCCCTCACAACCAAGCCCCCTTCCAAAAGCCCTGCCGCTACCCGCGGCAGGGCTTTTTTCTGTCCTCCTCCCCGCAACTCATCCCGAGATAGTCATTGGGGACGTTCTTAAACGACTAGTCATTGGGGACAGTCTTGGCGCGCTCCGTTCGTCCTCCCGTTCGATTTTTGCTCGGTGGGTATACTTCCTTTCGCATTAAACGCCGGACTGAGGAGGTATCCAAATGCCGGATAACGGGTCAATACAAAAAAGAGACGCGCACGAGATGGCTCATGGGCGTCCTGTCCAGATAACCGAGCACACGACGGTAACCGAGCTGCAGCCCAGTCTGTCCGATGTCGTGTGCGCAAACAAAAAGCTGCAGATTGGCTTTATCGCTGCGCTCGTGGTCCTGGCGCTGCTGTCGGGCTTTGTAGCTCGTCCGCATTTCGCCGATACCAAAACTTGGGACTCCACCATCGAGGTCATCGACCAAAAGAAGGGTAACGTACTGGCGCTCACGGCTTCATGCGTGGCGCTGTCTGCGGGCATTACCGCGCTGCCGGGTGATACGGGAACGCCGGTTGCCGAGCAGCTCGCGCAGCTTTCAGGCAACCTTGGTATCGTGCTTGCCGTGCTCTACCTAGAGAAATACCTGCTAACCATTTTGTGGTCGGTTGGCCTGGGCATCTTAATCCCGTTTGCGTTGGTGCTCTTTGCGGTGTCGCTCGGCATTCACGGGCGCTGGAGCACGAGCGCTGTCCTGCGCCGTGTGGCGACGCGCGTGCTGGTGGTTGCCGTGATCGGCATGGCGCTCGTGCCCGCGAGCGTATGGGTGTCGCAGAAGGTCGATGAAACGTATCGCGTAAGTATTGAGCAAGTCGAGCAAAAGGCTGCGGATGCGACCGACACCACGGACAAGTCAGTCGAGACCAGCTCAAAATCGAACAAGAAAAAATCCGAGGCCACGGAGTCCAAAAACGTGCTCGAGCAGTTGACTGATGGGGCCTCGAGCCTTGTTACGTCGGTGACCAGCGGCGCCAAGCAGATGACCGATGAGATCGTGCGGCAGGTGACCGATCTGATTGAAGGCGTCATCGTGATGATCGTGACCTCGTGCGTTATCCCGCTGCTGGTGCTCGTGGCGTTCCTATGGCTAGGACACGTGCTGCTGGGGATCGATATTTCCGGCCCGGCGAACTATTTGACGGGCCGTTTCTTGAGTGCTCCTTCCAAGCACGCCAAAAAGGGCGGGCAGTCCGAGTAGCTAAAACAGCTGTATATACCGGGGAATACCGCCGAAGGGCGGCCGAGACGCGTTCTCGGTCGCCCTTTTGTTTGTTGAACACATGGTCGCTGCGTCCGCGCCCGGCTCAAACGGTCAGCAATCATCCGTGAACGGTATTTGTTCAAAAAAGAACAAAGATAAACAAATAGTTGTTGCAGTTACTGTTCGAATGTGTTCAAATAAACATGAACAGTGAAGAACCGCACATTCAGATGCCCGGACCTGAACGCGATTCAACACTTCCAAACAGAAACTACGCACCTGCGTATCTCTCAAGGAGGATGTCATGAGGGTTGTAATCGCTTCCGATGCCGACGGTATGTCGATGAAGGAGTCCATCAAGGAGATGCTCATCGCCGACGGTCACGAGGTCGTCGACTATTCCGAGACCCCTGCCGCGGACTTTGTCGATTCCGCGACCGCCGTTGCCAAGGACCTGCTGGAGCACAAGGATTCCCAGGGCTTCGCATTCGATAAGTACGGCGTCGGCTCCTATATGGCCGCCGTCAAGATTAAGGGCATGGTCGTCGCCAACATTTCCGACGAGCGTTCCGCCTACATGACCCGCGAGCACAACGGCTCGCGCATGGTCACCATGGGCCCGGGCGTTGTGGGCACCGAGGTCGCCAAGAAGATCGCCCGCGAGTTCCTGCGCGCGCAGTACGCCGGCGGCCGTCACCAGATCCGTGTCGACATGCTCAACAAGATGGCCTAACGAGAGCCACCGAGAACTCGAACTTCTACCTCAACTTGTGAATTCAGACGAAAGGACGTTCTGATGAAGAAGACCATCGCAATCGGTTGCGACCATATCGTTACGGACGAGAAGATCTATCTGGCCGACCGCCTGGAGCAGGCTGGCTACAAGGTGCTCGACTGCGGCACCTACAGCCACACCCGTACGCACTATCCCATCTACGGTAAGGCTGTGGGCGAGGCTGTTGCCAGCGGCAAGGCCGACTTTGGCGTGGCCCTGTGCGGCACCGGCATCGGCATCACCAACGCCGTCAACAAGGTTCCCGGCGCCCGCTGCGCCCTGGTCCGCGACATGACCTCTGCCCTGTATGCCCGTCGCGAGCTCAACGCCAACATCGTGGGCTTTGGCGGCAAGATTACCGGCGAGTTCCTGATGGCCGATATCATGCTTGCCTTCCTGGAGGAGCCCTACGAGAAGACCCCCGAGCACGATGCCCTGATCGCCAAGATCGATGCCTGCAACAAGGCCGACGCCGAGGCTCAGGCTGACCCGCACTTCTTTGACGAGTTCCTCGAGAAGTGGGACCGCGGCGAATACCATGATTAGCGGGTATCCGGCGTAATTAACTAGTCCGTTGACGGCTCGCGTTTCTGTGAGGGGGCGCGGGCCGGTTTTCTATCAGCCCTATTGACTTGGCGGGCTGTCGTAAGAAAGGGAAGGCTCCTATGGAGTTTGTTCTTGATAACGGTTCTATTCGCGTAGCACTGAGCACGGCTGGCGGCTCGTTCACCTCAATTGTGGCCGACGGTCGCGAGTATCTGTGGCAGGGTGACCCGGCGGTCTGGTCGGGCCAGGCACCCATTTGTTTCCCGATCTGCGGCGGCCTTCGTGACGGTCGCGCAATGACCATGGGCGGCCGCGAGGTTAAGCTCGCCCGTCACGGCTTTGCTCGCAAACAGGAGTGGAAGCTCGAGGAGCAGGGCGACAACATGGTCGCGCTGAGCCTAAGCTCTGCCGACCATGCCGAGTTGCTCGAGCAGTACCCGTATCCGTTTAAGATCGTTGCTCGTTACACGATCGATGCGGAGAAGGTGGCCGTGTCGTACGAGGTGAGCAATGAGGGCACCGAGGACATGCCGTTCTTTGTGGGCGGTCACCCCGGCTTTAAGTGCCCGCTTGACGAGGGCGAGTCCTATGACGACTACGAGCTCCGTTTTGAGCAGCGCGAGGCCGCCGAGCTCTGTACTGCCGTTCCCTCGACGGGCCTGATTGATGTTGAGCATCGCAGCAAGAACCCGATGGTTGGCCATGACCTGCCGCTGACCCACGAACTCTTTGACTTCGCGGAGACCATCTTTGACGTGCTCGAGAGCCGCGTGGTTACGCTGACCAAGAAAACCGAGGACAAGGGCGTGCGCCTGACGTTCCCCGATATGCCATACCTGATTGTGTGGAGCAAGCCCGAGGGCGACTTTGTGGCCGTGGAACCGTGGGGTGGTCTGTCTACCTGCTCCGACGAGGACGATATTCTGGAGCACAAGCGTGGCTGCCTGGTGGCCAAGCCGGGGGAGACCGTTACCCGCGGCTTTGAGATCGAGATCCTTTAACGAGCTATCGTATGTTTGGGGCAGCGCGTGCCGTGCCCCGGAAACAGGAGTTCAACATGATTCTGACCGTTACCATGAACCCGTCGATTGATACGCGCTATCAGCTCGACAAGTTGATCATCGACGACGTGAACCGCGTGACGCCCGAAAAGACCGCTGGCGGTAAGGGCCTCAACGTGAGCCGCGTGCTGCTGCAGCTGGGCGACGACGTGCTCGCGACCGGTCTGCTCGGCGGCCACATGGGTGCCTATATGGCCGAGCTCATGGATGCCGATGGCGTCAAGAACGAATTTGTGCCCATCGCCGGTGAGACGCGCATTTGCCTGAATATTCTGCACGAGGGTAATCAGACCGAGCTTTTGGAGAGCGGCCCGCAGATCGCCCCGGCCGAGCTCGAGGCCTTTACGGCCAAGTTTGCCGAGCTTGCAGCGAAGGCGGACGTTGTGACGCTTTCGGGCTCGCTGCCGCGTGGTGTCGATGCCGGCTACTATGCCGAGCTCGTCAAGATCGCCGAGGAGGCGGGCGCCAAAGTGCTGCTCGACACCTCGGGTGCATCGCTGGAGGCCGCGCTGGAGTCCGATGCCAAGCCTGAGCTCGTAAAGCCCAACCTGACCGAGATTAACGGCCTGCTGGGTACGTCCTTTACGACCGATGATGTCGATGCCCTGCGCGAGGCGCTTGCCGCCGATGGCCGCTTTGCCGGTATTCCCTGGGTTGTCGTTTCGATGGGCGCTGCCGGTTCGGTGGGCTTCCATGAGGGCCGCGCGTTCCGCGCCAAGACGCCCGCGATTGCGGCAGTGAACGCGACGGGTTCCGGCGACTCGACCATCGCCGGCTTTGCGCATGCGATTGCTGCTGGTGCCGACGACGTCACGGTGCTCAAGACCGCCAATACCTGCGGCAAGCTCAACGCCATGGATCCCAAGACCGGCCACCTGGTCATGGATCGCTGGGACGAGGTCTACAACAGCGTTGAAGTAACGGAGCTGTAGAGTTACGCGGTTTTACCAAACCGCGTAACCAGCCGACGCTGCGCGGGGCCCCATTTGGCCAACTGGAGGGCACGCT
>OGQZ01000279.1_pt1 | contig 44099 bp, 39 predicted proteins | sample 1553321 | NCBI WGS metagenome assembly OGQZ01 (sample SAMEA2579958, study PRJEB22360) | human gut metagenome | reverse complement strand
CCTGATTCAGTCGAAGATCCAACGGTCCGTCTGCACGGAAGGAAAAGCCGCGCTTCGGGTTGTCGATCTGCATGGAAGATACACCAAGGTCAGCAAGAATGAAGTCAAACCCTCCTGCTTCCTTTGCAATCTCATCAATCGTGCAGAAATTCTGAAGCTTCACTGTCAGGATATCCTCACTGAAGCCCTGGTCAGCAAGACGTTTGCGGGTTTTTGCTGATTCTTCCGGATCTACGTCCGTCGCGTACATATGTCCTTCTCCATGCAGGCACTCCATCATTGCTTTGGTATGACCGCCATATCCAAGTGTCGCATCAAACCCGGTCTCACCTGGCTGGATCTTAAGAAAATCAAGGATTTCGTTTACCATGATCGAAATGTGCATTCCCGCAGGTGTGTTTCCTTTGCTGATGACATGCTCGATCGTGTCTTTGTATTTCTCTGGATTCAGTTCTTTATACTTCTCCTCGAATTTGCGTGGATATTTTCCTTTGTATCGTACTCTTCGTTTGTGTGGTGTCTGTGTTTCCTGTCCCATATCGTTCTCCCTGTCTTTGTATTTTTATTGAAGATTACATTTTTTCTTTTATAAATTTTGTTACTGTTCACTCCGTTCACAGCAACTTGGACAAAATGCATTCCAACTCACCTTCGATGGCAGCGTTTTGCCCCGTATGTCCCGGGATTTTGTCATCTTCATGACAAACACCTCAGGGAATATTACCTGTCTACAGTTATAAACTTTTCTACTATATCAAGTACTGTCTCACTCATAAAGCCGCCCCATCCATGTCCGGCGTTCTTAAGCTTGACAAATTCCACTTCCTTATCCATTCGTTTCAATGCCTCATATAAAATGCAGGACTGATTAAACGGAACCAGCGGGTCGCTGCCGCCATGCATAATAAGGATTGGCGGTGTCTTACGATTGCGGCGCAGATGTACCACGGGATTTGCCGGGTAAGCATCCTCTGGATGATCGTGAAGTGCTTTTCCACCGATCAATACTCCTGACGGACTGTCTGCGGAATCATGATCGATCGCAGACGGATACTGTGACGCTGCCACAAGATCGGTCGGTCCGAACCAGTCTATGATACAATCTACTTCGGTTGTTGTCTGCGGATATTTTTCCGGAAGATATTCTGCATCTCCGGTAATTCCTGCCATCAGGGCAGTATGCGCTCCGCTGGAATCACCCCAGAGTGCCACCTTACTCGCATCAATCCCATAATGAGCTCCATTCATCCGCAGGAAACGAATGGCTGCTTTGGTGTCTATTACCTGAGCCGGAAACGGTGCAAGCTCACTTTCTCTGTGCTCCACGATCGCCACGGCATATCCTCTTTCACACATCCGCACCAGTGTCGGAAGGCTCTGAAACAATTTCTGCTTATGCCAGGAAGATCCCTGCACATATACGATCAGCGGCCACTTCAGATCCTGTCCGTAGACCAGCGGTGTCATGATCTGAAGGTGAAGTTTCTTTCCGCTGTGCTCTGCATATTCTACATCCGGATAAAGTTCTGTGCAGTATCCGAAGGTGTCCTTTACTTCTATTTCTTTCACTCCCTCCGGAAGTTCCTCACTTTCCGGGAATCGCATTTTTTCCATCGGGGACAGTATTTTTTTCACGTTTTTCCTCCCGTATGTCTATTCTTATTTATACATTATTTCATATTTCTGATTTTAGATTATCATACCATGTCGTCCTGCTCATCACAACTATAAATCTACTGACCAGCAGTATCCCCCAATGACCTCAAAATAATCAACGTCAAATTATGCCACCAAATTTTCAGGTCAAAAGTGCCCCGTAGAAGAGCAAGTATAGAGCAGGTCCACAAACTGTCCCCTTATTTTTTCTTTAAATTGCCTCTTTATTCATGTACAGTTCTGTTGTAAAGTATACCCAATCAAAAAACATAGGAAAAAGGAAGGTTAAGTAAGTTTCCGTTACTGAGAAAAACTATACAGTAACACTTCAAGTACTCTTACCTTCCGGGAAAGGAACAATTATCATGGCAAACACAAATGTACAGACAGCAGCAAACGACAGGGAGTTTACTTCTTCCGTTCAGTTTCTTACTGTAACAGCAATCTTTGTAGCACTTACTTACATCTTTACAGCATTCATCAACGTTCGTCTTCCGATCGCAGCAAACGGAGGACTCATCCATCTCGGCAACGTTCCGCTGTTCATCGGCGCGATCATCTTTGGCAAGAAGACCGGTGCGATCGCTGGCGGTGTTGGAATGGGACTGTTTGACCTGCTTTCCGGATGGACTTTATGGGCCCCATTTACTTTCGTAATCGTTGCTCTGATGGGATTCACTGTAGGAAAACTTACTGAAGACGAAAAACACCAGAACTTCAAATGGTATGTGATTGCAATCGCAGCAGCCTGTGTGATCAAAGTTGTTGGATACTACATCGCAGAAGTTGTTATTTACGGAAACCCGTTCTCACCTGTTACTTCTATTCCTGGAAACCTGGTACAGATCGGTGTTGCAGCAGTCATCACACTTATCGTGATTGCACCACTGAATGTTGCCGCTAAAAGAACAGGTTTAAAAAAATAATAAAAAGAAAAAGGACTTGATCTTATGTATAAAATTATGACACCGGGTCCGACGCAGGTTGCCGAAAACGTGCGTCTCGCCCGAAGCAGAGAATGTACAAACCCTGATCTCGATGAGAGCTTTGTAGAATTTTACAAAGAAACCTGTGAAGAGATCAGCCGCCTTCTCCACACCGACAACGAAACTCTTATCCTCGGCGGAGAGGGAATCCTCGGTCTGGAGGCTGCCTGTGCTTCCATGACGGAACCTGGCGACCGTGTCCTCGTACTGGATAACGGTATCTATGGCAGGGGATTTGCTGATTTCGTTTCCATGTACGGCGGATGTCCGGAACTCTATTCCAGAGATTACCGCGAAACTCTCGATGTGCAGGAACTTGAAGCTTTCCTCAAAGAACATCACGATTACAAATATGCAACCGTTGTCCACGGCGACACACCAAGTGGTATGCTGAATGATGTTTCCGCAATCTGTCCGCTTCTCAAGAAATATGGCATCATGACTGTTGTCGATTCCGTATCTGCATCCTTCGGTGAGCCGATGCGCATCTCCGACTGGCAGATTGACATCATGTGCGGCGGTTCCCAGAAGGTCGTCTCCGCACCTCCAGGACTTACTTTCGTAGTCATCAGTGACGATGCAAAGAAAGCCATGACAGAGCGCAAGACACCGATTGCGTCTTTCTATGCAAACCTGACCACTTTTGCACATTATTATGAAGAAAAGTGGTTCCCGTACACCATGCCGATCAGTGATATCTACGGACTTCGCGCAGCGATCGACAATATCGCCGCTGACCCGGATATCCTCGCACGACACGAAAAGATCGCCGAGGCTTCCCGCAAGGCGATCACCGAAGCTGGACTTTCCCTTTATCTTAAGAGTGGATTTTCCAGTACAGTGACTGTATTTGAAGTACCGGAAGGAACTACTGCAGCCGCCATTCTCGATGGTGTCAAAAAAGATTACAATATCATGCTTGCAGGTTCTTTTGATGTACTTGCAGGCAAAGTCATCCGCATTGGACATATGGGAAATAATGCTGATTTTTACAATGTCCGTGAGGTTTTTGCCGCATTGGACGGAACTCTTGCCAAACTCGGTGTTCCGCTTAAAGCAAGCATGGAGGAAATTTTCTGCGACAGCATGAAATAAAGAGCATCCGAAACACGGATATTGATAGAAACAATATGAAATTAGAAATTCTGTTTTACAAAATGTTCTGTAAAGAACTGAAAGAAAAGAGGCACTTTTACTATGAATAACAACCTGAAAAAATTAATCCTCGCTGCTTTATTTGCAGCACTTTCCTGTGTGGCAACCATGTCCATCCGTATCCCAACTCCGGGAACAGGCGGATACATCCATCCGGGTGATGCCATCGTCATCCTTTCCGGTGTGATCCTTGGACCTGTATGGGGATTTTTTGCAGGCGGCATTGGTTCTGCACTTTCTGACCTGATCGGCGGATATTTCGTTTATGTACCGATCACTTTCGTGATCAAAGGACTGGTTGCACTGGTTGCCGGACATCTGTATCAGAAAATCGGCAAAACTCAGAAGAGCCGTTACGTTGCAGTCGTTCTCGGCGGTGTTGCAGACATCATCCTTGTTGCAGGTGGATATTTCGTATGTGAATACTTCATCTACGGTGCAGGTGCTGCTGCCAGCATCCCGGCAAACATCATCCAGGGTATCGGCGGACTTGTTATTTCCTGCATCCTCTATCCGATCCTGATCTCCATCCCGAATGTACGTCAGATGACTGTTGCGACACGGTAAAAATGCAAATTTCGGCATCGAAAAAGCATTATTTGTATGAATCGATGCTGATAATCCAATTAAATGGCTGTATTGTGCATCGGGAAATCGAGGTTAACGTATAATCGATGCCAGTCATTTAATATAGCATATGCAACAGGCATCGAGGAACAGATTTCTCATCTGTCTCGATGCCTGTTAACAATTAACTTAAACTTTATCTACTATTTTGTGGATTTTAGTTCCATGCTTTGATGCTCTTGGCATCTTCATGGAATTGAAATCCTTTTTATATTGCGATCAGATAAAGTACTCGATGACTTCCTCCGGTACGGTTCTGGTCTTTTCGTTATAGATGAGGACTGCTTCCCGCTCTTCCAATGGACCGAGGGAATAGATTTCTTTATTTTCCTGGTTAAAGTATTTGAATGGAACAATACGGTTGTAAGCTCTTGGATGATCTTTGTCAATCAGTATGTCTTTCTGCTCATAGGGTTCATCCCAGTAATACGGATCAAAAAGAAGGATATTTCCATTCTCCACTCCGGTCATCAGGACATAGTGCTCTTCGTCCAGATACAGACGGACAACTGCCACGCCGCCGTGGTTCAGTGCATGATTGATGCGGCTCTCCTCATTTATGTACACGCTTCGTCCAGACAGGTATTCACTGCTCACGGACATGATTCCAAGCTCTCCGTACTCATTTAGCCAGTTGCTCAGGAACATCATCGCGGCTCTGGATGTTCCCCTTTTCCCCGGGATACCTTCCTTGCTGTGGCAGTCCAGGCAGTAGAGCATGGTATTTCGGATCGCCTCCGGCGGGATTTCCTCCCGTTCAAATAAATAGGCGATCGCATTCATCATGGATGTCGGCCCGCAATCGTATTCAGATAACTGGTAATGTAATGGATTTTTCATAATAAAATCCCTCTCTTCGGTAAAGTTTCAATGCAACCAGTTTATACCAAACCGCTGCTTTTGTAAACCGATGAGAGTGATGATTGTGTTGCTGTTCACTTTATTCACAGCAACTTGGTCAAACTGCATTCCAAATCACCTTCGGTGATAGCATTTTGCCCCGTATGTCTCGGGATTTTGCCATATATATGGCAAAACACCTCGCGGGATATTACCCGTAAACAGTATAATAATTTTACACTATCACTTCGCTTTTCCGTTGCTTCCTGCGACCATGATCTTCTGCATGACGTATTTCTTAACTTCTTCATCGATTGCAATAGCAGACCAGCTCTGTCCGTCAATGCCGATTCCTGCGATATCATCCGGTGAAACACCGCTGGAACTGATCACTGTCCAGATAGCCTTGCACACAGCCTCCCACCATTCATCCGGATTCTGTTCTGCCCAGCCCGGGTGTGGGTAGTACACCGGATAACCTTCTGAAACTGTCGCTTCTACTTTGCCGTCTTTTCCAAATAACGCAACTTTACATGCACTTGTTCCTATATCAATCCCCAATAAATACTGTTTCGTCATGAGCTTTTTCTCCTTCTCTGGTCATAGATCCTTTTTTCTGTTTCTTTACGGAATATACGTTAAAAACTGGATCTTGCGGAAAGATGAATCACTCAGGAAACATTCGTGTGCGTGCTCCTGTTCATAGAGGATTTTGCCAAGAAGGGCATTGCGTTCTTCATCGACGGCAATCTGCTTCTGTACCACATCTTCTCTGGCGGCATCAGGGTTATAATTGACCAGACTCAGGAGAAAAACGCGCCGGTCGCTCTCGGTCCGCTAGGAGATCTGGAATTCCTCTGCCAGCTCTGTGAGGCTTATTTCCTGTTCTGTTTTGCTCAATTTCCGGATCATGGAAACAATTCTTTTGTTCATACGATGTTCTTCCTGTGATTTTTTTATTTACATGGTTTTCTTTCTATGGAGCAGTTATTTATAGTTTTCTATGTATGCCAGGATCTGCTCCGGATCGTCCATGAATGCACAAAGTTCCATATTGGAAGCATCCATAAATTTCTCGTCTGCGGTATGCTGAAGAAGTGCCTTCATTCCATCGTAATAGCCATTGATATTGTAAAGGACGATCGGACGGTCCAGCCTGTGCAGACTTTTGAGTGTCAGGATCTCAAAAAACTCTTCATAAGTTCCGATCCCGCCTGGTGTTACGATCGTTGCGTCTGAACGTTCCTCAAGGAGTTTCTTGCGCTCGCGCATGGTTTCTGTAAAAATAAATTCGCTGCAGTTCTCATAGAGAACTCCCGGCTTGTCGAAGAAACGTGGAGCAATGCCGAGAATATAACCGTCTTCGGAATCAACGCCTCTGGCTGCTGCTCCCATCATTCCGGTCGCTCCGCCGCCAAACACAAGGCCATGCCCCCGCTTTGCCATCATTTTGCCAAGTTCTTCTGTTTTTTCATAATAGATCTGCTCCAGTTCTGCGCTGGAGGCTCCATAGATGCATATGTTCATAATTTACTCCAATCCTGCGAAAAATAACTCGTAAAAATCATCCTCACCTTCCAGCATCGGAGAATTTTCCCCGCCGCCATTGGTGCTTCTGCGCATGGTGGCATAAAATTCTTCTCCGGCGGTGATGAGGTCCATGTCATAGATCTCGTAGCCCAGTTCACGGCATTTCTGGCAGAATGCGCTGAGCGGCTGTGCATCCTTACGTGTTTCCAGAAGCTCTGCCCGAAGGTTTTCGTCGCGGCGGGCTTTGCTTTTTAGTTCGTCTAGCATTTCTGTAATTTCCATGATGTTTCCTCCTTTGATCAATGGATGTGCCACAGCACTTCCTTTATATGCAATACAAATGCGAAATGCAGACATACACCAGCGTATATGTCTGCACTACTTTTCTGATTCTGCGGTGTTGTCTGAATATAAGATACCACATCTTCCTTATGTAATTCAATAACTTTCAGAACAACACACATCCCGTATAAGTAATCGGTGTTACTGTTCACAGCAACTATATCCTCATTCCATTTACGAATTGCTTTTTTCTTTACATCTTTCGGCGGCTGTTATAAGATTAATATAGTATTTATGCCGCGGTGGAAGGCGGCGGAATGGAGAGTTTTATGTCCGATTATTTTATAACACAAATCACCGCATCAGATAAGCGCGGCAACCATCTGGTAGACGAACTACTTACGTCGGAAGGAATCCGAAGGGATGGGAATCTTGATTATACCTGTGGGATGTATGATGATGAAATGAATCTGATCGCAACAGGAAGCTGTTTTGGAAATACGCTTCGGTGTATGGCGGTCAGCCATGAACACCAGGGCGAGGGACTGATGAATTCGATTGTCAGGCGCAGGAGTGTGCGCGGGCGCGGAGGCATACGGTTGCGGAGATGCAGGATAGAATAGAGGAAATTCTGGGGAATTCCCAGAATCCCGTCAATTTATATTGACATTTTTTAGCAGGGCAAATGCCCTGGGGGCTTTTGTTTATATTGGGATATAAGAAAACCGTCAAGGGACTTGGCCAGTCCCCTGACAACCCCTGGGCTGGGTGTTTGACGGAAATTTTGTCTTGTGTAGTGCCCTTTGAAAAATTCTCCTGGTGTTTCAGGTCGGAAGGCTTTCGTATGAATGGAGCTCAGACTTGCGCTGGTGCTCCTTGAGTCTTAGTTTTCTTAAGCTATAGATTTCGTGACATAAAAATAACAGGATATCTTCTCTTTCGCATGGAGAAGATATCCTGTTATTTTATCATACTACTAGCCCGTCGACGCCACGCCTTCGGCGTGCTCGCGGGAAATACAGCTATTACCAACTCAAGTTGCCGCGCCTTTCGCGCCAGCGAAACAGCCCTACACAGTTGGCGTCAACACTGTTCTGTCTTGATGAGCCAAGCGTGACCAAAAAGGGGATGTCTGAGGGGGAAATTCGACCTTCGCAACTATGAGATAGTCCCCCTCAGGATTTTCAGCTGCCAAACTGGCGGGCGTTTGGGCAGTCCCCATTACGCTTCTTCTGTTTCTTCCTCAGGTGTTACAGTCTCCGGAACAGCTCCGTTGTGGACAGCTACAACGGTCAATACAACAGCTTCCGGATCATCTTTGATATCGATGTCTTTATCTTTTGCAAGGCTCAGATCCTTGACACGGATGGTATCGCCAACTTTGAGTCCGGCTACATCTACTTCTACTTTGTCAACCAGTGCTGACGGATAAGCTCTGTAGTTCACCTCTTCCATGTTCTCCTGGAGAACACCCTCTGCTACTTTGTCGTGGTTTACGATCACGATCTCAGCAACAGAATGTACTTTTTCATTGCTTACCAGTGCCTGGAAATCAATCTCATCTACTCTGCCTGCCAGTGGGTTGAAGTCAACCTCTTTGATCAGTGCGTCGTATGTCTGACCTTCTACATCCAGCATAACCTGGCTTCCTTTGTGCTCAGTCTTTAACAGTTTGTCAACCTCGGTCTTCAGCATTTTTACTGGAATGGAACCTTCGATCTCACGACCAAATACATTACCTGTAACGTATCCTTCTCTTCTCAGTCTTTTTGCCTTAACGTCCATGCTTCTTTTTTCAGCTTTTAAAGTATTCATTTGTCTTTTCCTCCAAAAATCTGATGCTTAGCAGCCTTCAACTTTGTTTTGTGAAAGGAGGTTTTGTTAAGTTCTGTTTACTTTTTACGGTTAGAAGTATAGCACTGAGTGCCAAAACAGATTAACCAAATATTATTTTATTTAGTTCTTATTTTTGTTAATATTTTAAAGTTGTATACACGGGCATGAATTCTCTGACTTTTTTATTACTAATATCGAACTTCCGTCTATGGAAGTCTGTTTTTTAACATGCTATAATATATAAAAATTTATTAGGATGAGGTAACCAAAAATGTATCATGACTTGACCGAGGGGAAAATCTCCCGCTCGCTGCTGCTGTTTGCGCTGCCGATGATGGCCGGCAATCTTCTGCAGCAGTTCTATAATATTGCGGATACGCTGATCGTCGGGCGTGTGCTTGGAAGCAATGCGCTGGCGGCGGTGGGATCTGCTTATACTCTGATGACTTTTCTGACTTCTATCTTTCTGGGACTCAGTATGGGATCGGGGGCTCTTTTTTCTATTTATAAGGGAAAAAACGATCAGAATTCTCTGCGCAGTGCGATCGTACATGCTTTTGCACTGATCATGGCTGTCACAGTGCTTTTGAATGTCCTGGTGTACATAGGAATTGATCCGATCCTGCATTTCCTGCGTGTACCTGACGAGGTATGGGATGGCATGAAAGCTTATCTGCTTGTGATATTTGCGGGTATCATTGCCACTTCACTGTACAATTACTTTTCCTGTCTGCTCCGTGCACTTGGGAATTCCACGATTCCGCTGGTATTTCTTGCGGTCTCTGCTGTCCTGAATATCGGACTGGATCTTTTGTTCGTGGCTGTACTCCCATGGGGTATCCGTGGTGCCGCACTGGCAACGGTGATCGCACAGTATGTTTCAGGCATAGGCATTACGCTCTATGTACTGCTGAAATGCCGTGATCTGCTTCCTTCCAGAGAGGATCTACAATTCAACCGCCAGATCCTTGGTGAGATTGGAAATCTGTCTTCTATGACCTGCGTCCAGCAGTCTGTCATGAACTTTGGTATCCTGATGGTGCAGGGACTGGTAAACAGCTTCGGACCGGTCGTTATGGCCGCTTTTGCCGCCGCTGTCAAAATTGATACGTTTGCATATCTTCCGGTGCAGGATTTCGGTAATGCATATTCTACCTTTATCGCACAGAATTACGGTGCAGGCAAAAAAGATCGAATCCGCAAAGGAACAAGGGAATCATTCCTGATCAGTTTTCTTTTCTGTATTGTGATCTCGGCGGTGGTATGTATTTTTGCCGCACCGCTGATGCGGATCTTTGTCAGTGCGAAGGAAACTGCAGTTATTGCTTCCGGTGTGCGTTATCTCCGGATCGAGGGGGCTTTTTACTGCGGAATCGGCTGTCTGTTTTTGCTGTATGGTTACTATCGTGCAGTCAAGAAACCGGGCATGTCCGTCATCCTGACTGTGATATCTCTCGGAACACGTGTAGCTCTGGCGTATATCCTGTCTGCATATATCGGAGAAACCGGCATCTGGATGGCGATCCCGATCGGATGGGTGCTTGCCGATGTTACCGGCCTCGCTTATATGAAATTTCAAGAAAAATAGTCACCTCTGGCAACTCCATACAGATACAAAAACAAAAGAGCGCAGTTCCCGTTAAAGACACGTGTAAACCCTGTATTCTGATTTCACGGTACTGTAATTACTGGAAAAATCGCTTCAGACACGAAGCTTCTAAGACTGCCCCTGCAGGCATCAGAACTACTTTTATACTATCATTCCTACATATACAACAGGCAGGAATGAGTTTTTTCCACTCGTCCCTGCCTGTTATCATTCTCTTATTTTACTTACTTTTCTTTTGCTTTTTTGTCTGCCAGAATCTCTTCTGCCATCTCCACTTCTGTTTTTTCATCCTTCGGAAGAACGATATTCAGGATGATTGCGAATAACGCTGCCGGAACAATACCGGAGCCGCCGAAGATCAGGTTGATGCTCTCCGGAAGCTGTGCAAGAACTGCGGAGTTGGAACCGAGCCCGTATCCAACGCCAAGCGCAACCGAAACGATCGTTACATTTCTCGGTGATATAGGCCATTTGGTAATAAGCTGGATTCCGCTGACTACGATGGAGGAAAACATCATGACAGCAGCTCCTCCCAGAACGCTCTGCGGCATGATAGAGATCAGTGCTGCAAGTTTCGGAAACAGTCCGCAGGCGATCAGGAAGATTCCGCCGATTCCAATGCTGTAACGATTTACAACTTTGTTCATTGCGACCAGGCCTACATTCTGGCTGAAAGATGTGTTCGGAAGGACACCTAACAAAGCTGCGAAAGAAGATCCCAGTCCGTCACACATAACACCACCGGAAAGTTCTTTGTCCGTAGCCTCTCTTCCAAGACCACCCTCTGTGATACCGGAAATATCACCTACTGTTTCTACTGCTGTAACTACAAACATAATACAGATCGGAACGATTGCCTTCGCGTCAAATACCCATTTGACCGGCATAATCTTCGGAACTGCAAACCAGGATGCGTCTGCCACCTTGCTCCAGTTCACTACCCAGGCCTTTGTTGCCTCTACTGTGGCACCCGTTTCATCCACATAGGTAAATGTTGTCGGAAGGATCATTGCCATGATCGATACCAGGATATATCCGGCAATAATACCGATCAGAATAGAGGAAAAACTGGTAAATCCTTTTGTTCCATGTTTCAGTGCAATGATCACGACCAAAACAAAAGTACCTACAAACAGATTTTCCAGAGAGCCATAATCTGCTGCTGAACTTCCGCCTCCGAAAGATCCGATACCAACAGAGATCAGTGAAAGTCCAATAGACAGTACCACTGTACCGGTAACAACTGCAGGGAAAAATTTGCGGAGTGGTTTCAGAAATCCACCAAGTACTGTTTCAAACAGACCTCCTATAAAACATGCCGCCAGGACTGCTCCATATCCTGCAACCCCACTTCCCATTGTGATCGCAACACTTCTGCAGACACCGATGAAACCGGAACTCGTTCCCATGACGATTGGTAGTTTTCCGCCGATCGGTCCGATCGTGTATACCTGGATCAGTGTTACGATTCCTGCAACCAGCATGGCATTCTGAAGGAGTGCCACCTGAATACTGCTTCCTGATTCAATGCCGCACACTCCTGTAATGATCAGAAGTGGAGTCAGGTTGCCGACAAACATTGCAAGTACATGCTGCAGTCCAAGTGGAATCGCCAGTTTCAGCGGGGGCTTTCCATCAAGATCATATGGCGTTGCCACGTTTTTTTCTTTTGTTTCCATATTCTTTCCTCTCTTTCTCTTTTTACCGAGCCAAATAAAAAAGGAAACAGCAGGTATTTTCGCCTTCGAAGTCATCTGCTATTTCCTTTATACATGCAGCTTGTGCACAAAATTTTCTCTCGATGCGTTTATTATAACAATTTTTTTGTATCTGTCAATTTCTTTTTGCAGGTATTTTCTTTGTACTTGATTTTGTACATTTATCTTTCCGTACTTAATAATACTCATGATCGATCTGTATCACCGCAAAATATTTACTTCCCGGCAGGCCATGTACCTGTTCTTTCAGACGGTTCATGATCTCATTGTCGGTCAGGGAAGTTTTTCTCGGCACTTCCACATCGAAGATCAGGTTGGTTCTGGTCGTCCCCTTGACCATACGGAAGTCGTGCATGCTGAAGGCTTCATCCAGAGACTGTACCATCGCCTCCACCTTCGCCTTCATTTCCAGAACTTCCTTATCGTCTGTCACGATCGGGTCCATGTGGATCGTTGCGGAACAGTTCAGCTTTTCCTGAAGTTCATGTTCGATATGGTCGATCTGCTCGTGGATGTCCTGGATATCCCCATCCACAGCAACCTCCGCGTGGAGCGAGATCATTCTTCGTCCCGGACCATAATCATGGACGATCAGATCGTGCACCCCATAGACCAGTGAATGTCCCAGAACAATCTCCCGGATCTCATCAATAAACTCCTTCTTCGGCGGCTGTCCAATAAGAAGGTCTATGGTTTCTTTCAGTGTAGAACCACCTGTATAAACGATAAAGATCCCGACCAGGATACCAAACCATCCATCCAGGATCAGTCCTGTATATTTACTGATCACGGTTGCGATCAGAACCAGTGTCGTCGCAACAGTATCGCTCAAACTGTCCACTGATGTCGCTTTCATCGCTGCACTGTCAAGCTTTTTGCTCAGGGAACGATTGTAATAAAACATATAGACTTTCACAAGGATTGACGCAAGCAGGATTCCCAAGACCAATGCACTGCTCTCGATCAGTTCCGGATCACGCAGTTTCCCGAACGATGACCTGATCAGCTCAAATCCCATAACCAGGATCGCAACAGAGACCAGCAGCCCCGAAATATACTCCATCCTTCCATGTCCAAACGGATGCTCCGGGTCCGGTGCCTGACCGGAAAGCCGGAATCCGATCAATGTGATGATCGATGAACCCGCATCGGACAGGTTGTTAAATGCATCCGCCGTGATCGCGATCGATCCGCTGAGCGTTCCTGCGATCCATTTTCCAAGAAACAGCAGGATATTCAGTCCGATTCCCACTGCCCCGCTCAAAACTCCATATGCCTGACGGACCGCCGGTGAATCATAATTCCGCCTGTCCTTAATAAAAAGTGATGCCAAAAACGTGATCATTCCTATTCCTCCCAAAATTTTACACGTGAATCAACAGCATTCTCTCGATAATAGCACACTCCTATGCAAAAATCCAGAATAATTTGTAATCAATCTGGAAAATTTTTTCTGAAAATGATATAGTTTTATTAATGATGCTTTTTATCAAGGAGAAAAAATCGAATGAAAAATCTTAAAAATATAGCAATGCTCATAGATGCCGACAACACCCAGCTGTCCAAGCTGGAATCTGTCATACAGGAAATCTCTGCCAACGGCCGTATCGTCGTGAAGCGCGCGTACGGCAACTGGCGCAAAGGTTCCCTTAAGAACTGGGAGAATGAACTGAAACGCCTCGCGATCAAGGCAGAACAGCAATTTGACTACGTTGCGGGCAAAAACGCCACCGACATGGCTCTCGTGATCGACACTCTCGATCTTCTGCACAGCGGGATCTATGATGCATTTGTCATCGTTGCCAGTGACAGTGATTACACGCCTCTTGCGATCAAACTCCACGAATCCGGAGTCTATGTCATGGGCGTCGGAGAGAAGAAAACACCGGAGCCGTTCCGAAATGCCTGCGATGAATTTGTTTATCTCGAAAATCTGAGCAAAGACCCAGATACTCCGGAGCATCAGCCTGCCCCGGTTTCTTCCAGAAAGACGAGAAACAGCAGACGCAGCCAGGAAAGTGCAGAAGAACGCCGCAAAGCAAAAGAATTAAAGGAAATCCACAAACTGCTCCACATCGCCTGGGACAAGTACCAGGATGACGACCGTTATGTCAATGTCAGCTCTGCAGGCCAGTATATCAAGCGTGCAAAGCCGGATTTCGATGCCCGCACCTACGGTTTCCTCAAACTGCCGGATCTGATCGAAGCTTATCCAAATAAATATGCAATGAAACGTTACCCCGGCAAAGGAACGGTAACGATCATTGCATACAAATGTATTTGATTATTTAATTCTGTTTGTTCTGAGAACATAATATCTTCGGAAAATTGATAAGATCGTCCACACGATACAGATCCCACCCGCGATGGACAATGCATACTGAAGTGTCAGACTGCCATAGTGTGACACTTCTTCTGTATTTCCCTGCACTGCTGCACTCATCGTGTAGTACAGCGTACTTCCCGGAATCAGCGGCACAACTGACGGAATCAAAAACAGCGGGACCGGAGCTCTCTTTCTGGCTGCAAGAAAATCCGCATAGACTGCTGCCAGTGCAGAAGCCGCCAGACCGGAAATAAAAATCTGACCGTTACTGAAATACATCACCAGCAGATAACCTCCCCAGCAGACAACACCTCCCAGAGATGCCGATACCCACAATGACTGTCTCAGCCGGAACAGCATGGCAAATCCCAGAGAACCGACAAACGCCATAACCAACTGCAATATCACATCTTTCATACTCTCACCATCCAAATCGCTGCCATAAATCCACAGGCAAGGGCTCCCGCCCACAGAATACTCTCGATCAGTCGCATCAGTCCGGAGATCGTATCTCCCATCAGCATGTCTCTGATGGAGTTTGTCGCCGGAATTCCCGGGATCAGAAGCATGATATCCCCGATCATGATCTTGTCCATGTTCAAAACCGGCAGGACTTTGACCGTCAGGCAGATCACCGTTCCCACAACAAAAGAACAGAACAGGTTAAACATGATCGTATTTGCAAAAAGTTTCGTCGCTTTTTGCTGTATAAAGCAGATCAGGACAGCCACCAGTGCCGCCACAACTCCATCTGCAAATGTCCCGCCAAAAAACACAGCAAAACTGCCTGCTGCCAGGATACTTCCCATATAAAGATCCCATCGTCCCCTCGGCTCTGCGATCTCCTGAAGCCGCCGCTGAAACTGGTCCAGCGGAATGGGGTTGATACAGCAGTTCCTGCTGAGTGCATTGAGCTGTTCCAGTGCAGTAAAATCCGTACCGCCCGTATAATTCACTCTTCTGGTGTGTGTAAGCAGTTCCCCGTCTGTTCTTTCCATTGTGATCACAATGCTCGATGTGATCACGAATACGTTCATTTTGGCAGCGCCATATGCACGCCCGATCCTCTGCAATGTATCTTCTACACGGTTGATCTCCGCCCCCGAAGCCAGTAGCATCTCTCCCATATCCAGAAGCAGATGCAAAAGCCGGTTCTCGTCGTATTTTGCCGTTTCCATCTTCATTCCATCCCTGATCTACGATATTATATACCATCAGCAGACAAAAATATCCACTGCACACATTATCTAACATATGCAGTGGATTTGCAATCTGTTTTTATTTTATCAGCCGATCAAATCGTTCATATCCTCCTCCACAGAACGGATTCCGGCGATTCCGAAATTATCCACAAGGATCTTCGCAACATTCGGGGAAAGGAAGGCCGGAAGGGTTGGTCCGAGGTGGATATTTTTGACTCCGAGGGAAAGAAGTGCCAGGAGCACGATCACGGCTTTCTGCTCATACCAGGCGATATTGTATACGATCGGAAGTTCATTGATATCTTCCAGCTCAAAGATTTCCTTGAGTTTCAGGGCAATGACTGCCAGGGAATAGGAATCGTTGCACTGTCCTGCATCAAGGACTCTCGGGATTCCGTTGATATCGCCAAGGTTCAGTTTGTTATACTTGTATTTCGCACAGCCTGCGGTCAGGATCACCGTATCTTTCGGCAGGGCTTTTGCAAAATCTGTGTAGTAATTTCTTGTATTTGCACGTCCGTCACAACCTGCCATCACGACAAATTTGCGGATCGCGCCGGACTTGACTGCTTCCACGATCTGATCTGCCAGTGCAAATACCTGTGCGTGTGCAAAACCTCCGATGATCTCGCCGCTCTCAATCTCCTGCGGCGGTGCACATTTTTTCGCATGTTCGATCACCGCGGAAAAATCTTTTTCTTCGCCTTCTGCACCTGGGATATGTTTACATCCCGGATATCTCACTGCACCGGTTGTATAAACGCGGTCTTTGTAGCTGTCCTTCGGTGGAACGATGCAGTTTGTTGTCATCACGATCGGGCCGTGGAAACTCTCAAACTCTTCTTTCTGTTTCCACCATGCATTTCCGTAATTTCCTACAAAATTCGGATATTTTTTGAATGCAGGATAATAATGCGCAGGGAGCATTTCTGAATGTGTGTAGACATCCACGCCCGTTCCCTGTGTCTGCTCCAGAAGCATTTCCAGATCACGGAGATCATGTCCGGAGATCAGAATTCCCGGATTATTCCTGACACCGATATTTACTTTGGTGATCTCCGGATTTCCGTAAGTTTCTGTATTTGCCTTATCGAGCAGAGCCATCACCTGAACGCCGTACTTGCCAGTTTCCAGCGTAAGGGCTGTAAGGTCTTCGGCTGTAAGTGAATCGTCCAGCGTTGCGGCAAGTGCTCTCTGCAGAAATGCATCCAGTTCCTCGTCATTATGCAGCAGCGCAAACGCATGCTTTTCATAGGCGGCAAGACCTTTTAATCCATAAGTGATAAGTTCCCGCAAACTTCGGATGTCCTCATTTTCTGTGGAAAGGATTCCAACTTCAGCCGCTTTTTTGTCAAACTCTGTCTCTGTACCATTCCAGACGGCCGCCTGTGGAAGCTGCTCTCTATTCGCCGTTTCTGTAAGTAACTTTTCCTTTATATCCAGAGTTTCTCTGATACGTTCTACGATAGTTTCTCTGTCAAAATTTACATTTGTAATTGTTGTAAAAAGATTCATCACGACGAGATGATTAATCATGTCATCGATCTCTTTTCCTTCGTTACGAAGTTCTGTCGTGATCGCGCAAAGCCCCTTTGTCACATAGATCAGAAGATCCTGCATTACAGCAACTTCCGGTTTCTTTCCACAGACGCCGGATTTCGTACATCCTGTGCAGCCTGCTGTTTCCTGACACTGAAAACAAAACATTTTATTTTCCATGGTATGACCCTCCTTGTAGTCGATATATACATTTTCTTCACAAATCAAGGATAATATACCTGCCGCCACAAATATGTGGTTATAACCACGTAAATATAAAATTATACAAAAGAAAAAGACGGATATTTAAAACCGTCTTTTTTCTATCCATAACTTTTATTTTCAATCAAAAAACTGAATCCCCATCAGCGTCAGTCCATGTGCCGGGGCTGTCGGTCCGGATACAGATCTGTCGCAGGCCTCAAGGATCTTTTTGACTCGTTCCGGTGGATACTGTCCGTTTCCAACCTGGATCAGTGTTCCTGCGATGATACGCACCATATTGTAGAGGAATCCCTCTCCTCTGACCTGGATCGTGACGATATCTCCGTCTCTCCAGATATCAATCCCTGTCAGTGTGCGGACTGTTGATTTGACTTGCGCTCCTGTTCCACAGAAGCTGGCAAAATCATGCCGTCCGATCAGATAGGAAGTTGCCTCTCGCATCTTGTCCACATCCAGTTTGTAGTGGTAGAAATAAGAGTACAGCCTCTCTGTCGGCACCGGGAATTTCCTGTTGAGGATGCGGTATTCGTAAGTTTTCTCACTGTCGCAGTAACGTGGGTGAAAATCCGGATCCACTTCCTCGGACAGCTGAATCCTGATATCGTCCGGAAGCCGCTGGTTCAGCGCATAGGAAATCTTTTCACCCGGAATTCTTGTATTGGTGTCAAATACCGCCACATTTCCCAGTGCATGTACGCCGGCATCTGTACGGCTCGCACCCATAATCTCGATTTTCTCTCCGAGAAGTTCTGTCAGGGTATCGTTCAGAACACCCTGGATCGTGACTCCGTTCGGCTGGATCTGCCAGCCACTGTAATTCGTTCCATCATATGCAACTACAAGTCCAATTCGCTTCATCTTATCACCATCCCATCACGCGGAATCCAATCGCAACGGCAAGGTACACGAACAATACCAGATATGCGACGTGGTCCCTCTTTGCATAGTGAAGTGGCTTCATCTGTGTACGATGATCGCCTCCATGGTAACATCTTGCTTCCATCGCCATTGCCAGATCATTGGCACGGCGGAATGCTGAGATAAACAGCGGGACAAGAAGTGGAACCATGTTTTTGACCTTCTGGATCATGTTTCCATTCTCGAAGTCGGCGCCTCTGGCGATCTGCGCTTTCATGATCTTGTCCGTTTCTTCCAGAAGGATCGGGATAAAACGTAGCGCGATCGACATCATCATTGCGATCTCATGTACCGGAACGTGGATCTTGTTCAACGGACGCAGGCTTTTTTCCAGACCATCAGTGAGCTGATTTGGTGTTGTTGTCAGCGTCATAAGTGAAGATCCGATCACCAGATAGATCAGTCGGATTGCCATGCGGACTGCCATGGAGATTCCTTCTTTGGTGATGGTGAAGATTCCGATCTTCCAGAGCACTTCACCCGGTGTCAGAAGGATATTGAACACCATCGTGATCAGAAGGATCATGAAGATCGCTTTGAGTCCCTTAAAGATAAACTTCACCGGAACCTGAGAGATCGTAATCATCCCTGCCAGGAATAACGTTGCAACGGCATATCCTGCCACGCTGTGGAACAGGAATACGGAAATAATGAAGATCAGCGTTCCAAATAACTTGGTTCTCGGGTCCATTCTGTGGATCACAGATTTCGCCGGATAGTACTGACCGATCGTAATATCTCTAATCATTCTGAGCTCCTCCTTTCAGTAAAGGGGAGTTCATTTTCCGAAGAGCATTCAGGATATCCTGCTTCGCCTCTTCTACCGTTGTATCAGAAGGGTCGACATTGAGTCCTTTTTCCTTAAGGGCATGCATGATATAGGTGATCTGCGGGGCAGCCAGTCCCATCGGTTCCATCTCTTTGTAATGAGCAAAAACCTTCTTTGGTGTGTCATCAAAGGCGATCTGTCCATGATTGACCACGATCAGACGCTCCGCATATTTGGCTACATCTTCCATGCTATGAGAAACCAGCACAATGGTAATCCCACGAACTTTGTGAAGTTCTGCGATTTGATCAAGGATCTCATCTCTTCCCTTCGGATCAAGACCTGCGGTCGGCTCATCCAGAATCAGGATCTTCGGGTTCATTGCAAGTACACCTGCAATGGCCACTCGCTTCTTCTGACCACCAGAAAGTTCAAATGGTGATTTGTCAAAGTTTTCTTCTTTGAAGCCTACATGATGAAGTGCCTTGCGTGCTTCTTCCTCAGCCTGTTCTCTGGTCATTCCCTGGTTCATCGGTCCAAAACACACATCTGAAAGCACATCGCTCTCAAACAACTGATGTTCCGGATACTGAAAGACCAGTCCTACTTCACTGCGAAGTTTCCTGCGGTCGTATTTCTCCGCCCAGACATCCTCTCCATTGTAGGAAACGGTTCCTGATGTCGGCTGGATCAGTGCATTAAAATGCTGGATCAGTGTAGACTTTCCGCTTCCGGTGTGTCCGATCACACCGATAAACTGTCCGTCCGGGATTTCCAGATTGATATCCTTAAGTGCGTGGATCTGATAGGAAGTTCCCGGGCTGTATGTGTATGTTACGTTTTTTAATTCTATTGACATAAGGCATTTACCAGCTCTTCCGTAGTAAGGATTCCATCCGGAATGTCTACTCCGGACTGTTTGAGTTCATGCGCCAGCAGAGTTACCTGCGGTACATCAAGACGGTATTTCTTGAGAGTTTCCACCTGGGAAAAAATTTCCCGCGGAGTTCCCTCCATAACTACATGACCGCCATCCATAACGATGACATGGTCTGCATCGATCACTTCTTCCATGTAATGCGTGATCAGAACTACCGTAACATTTTCCTGCTTATTCAGCTGATGAACAGCTGCGAGTACTTCCTTACGGCCGTTCGGGTCCAGCATGGCTGTCGGCTCATCCAGGACAATGCATTTCGGACGCATCGCCATGACTCCTGCGATAGCAACTCGCTGCTTCTGACCTCCGGAAAGTTTATTCGGAGAGTGATGTCTGTACGCTGTCATGCCGGTCTTCTCAAGACTTTCGTTGACACGCTTCCAGATATCCTCGGTCGGAACTCCCATGTTTTCGGGCCCGAATCCGACATCCTCCTCCACAACAGTTCCGATGATCTGGTTATCCGGATTCTGGAATACCATTCCTGCCTTCTGACGCACCTTCCATAATTCCGGCTCCTCAGAAGTATTGATCCCGTCGATCCAGATTGTTCCATCGGACGGCAGAAGGAGTGCATTGATGTGTTTGGCAAAGGTAGACTTACCGGAACCATTATGTCCCAGGATCGCTACAAACTGTCCTTCCTTGATATCAATATCCACACCATCCACAGCTCTCTGTGTTTCCTGAACGTTGCCGTCCTCATCATATTTCAAGTAATCGAATGCAAGTTTTACTGCTTTGATGATTCCCATCTCTTATAGTCCTTTCAGGCTTCTTCTGCAGGTGTCTGACCGGTCAGAGAATCGATCAGTTCCCATATTTCATCTCTTCCCTGCTTTGTTTCTGCGGAATACGGAATGATCTTCGTTCCCTTGGTAAGCTTAAGTTCTTCACGGATAACTTTGAGACATTTCTGAACCTGGCTTCTCTTGATCTTGTCAAGCTTGGTCGCTATGATGATCGGTTCATATCCATTGTGCAGGATCCATTCATACATCTGGCAGTCATTCGCAGATGGTTTGTGGCGGATATCGATAAGAAGGAACACTGCCTTGAGATCCTTGGAAGTATGCAGATAACGCTCGATCATCTTTCCCCATTTTTCTTTCTCAGCAGGTGTGATCTTGGCATATCCATATCCCGGAAGATCCACCAGAAACATCTCGTCATTGATCTTATAAAAGTTGATCGTCTGTGTCTTACCCGGCTGGGCACTGGTGCGTGCCAGTGCCTTGCGGTTCATAAGACCATTGATCAGAGAAGATTTTCCTACATTTGATTTTCCTGCAAAAGCTACCTCCGGCATCCCTGTATCAGGAAGTGTGCTGGTAACTCCGCAGACAATATCCAAAACTGCATTTTTAATAATCATAAATTCCTCTTTATTTCACCAGTGCTTCGTGAAGCACTTCCTTCATATTATCTACATAGGAAATTTTGAGGCCGTCCAGGATCTCTGCATCGATCTCCTGAATATCCTGCTTATTTTCCCTCGGAACAAGTACCTGTTTGATACGGGCGTATTTCGCTGCAAGAAGTTTCTCCTTGAGACCGCCGATCGGCAGAACCCTGCCGCGGAGAGTGATCTCTCCTGTCATGGCTACATCTGCGCGCACTTCCTTACCAATGATCGCAGAAAGCATCGCTGTCGCCATGGTGATACCTGCAGACGGACCATCCTTCGGGACAGCTCCCTCCGGGATATGTACGTGAATGTCATTTTCCTGGAAAAATTCCGGTTTAATATCGTACTGGTCTGCAACAGAACGGATATAAGAAATACCAGCCATTGCGGATTCCTTCATGACATCTCCAAGCTGACCGGTCAGTACCAGTTCACCCTTGCCAGGCATGACATTTACCTCGATCTGAAGTGTATCGCCGCCAACCTGTGTCCAGGCAAGTCCTCTTGCGATTCCTACTTCGTCCTTCTTGTTTGCCATCAGATAACTGTATGTGGATTTGCCGAGGAATTTGTCAAGATTCTTCGTATTGACAACAACTTTGTCCGCACCGTTCTCCATGAGTTCACGGGCTGCTTTACGGCAAATCTGACCGATCTTGCGCTCAAGTCCTCGTACTCCTGCCTCTCTGGTGTAGAGAGTGATCATTTTGCGAAGTGCGGCCGGCTGTATGGTCAGCTTACCTTTCGGGATACCATTTACTTCAAGCTGCTTCGGGATCAGATGTTCCTTCGCGATATGTTCCTTCTCATTCTCGGTATAGCCTGAGATCTCGATCACTTCCATACGGTCCAGAAGCGGTCTCGGGATTCCCTGGATATCATTTGCAGTCGCAATAAAAAGTACCTCGGAGAGATCCTGCGAAACCTCTACATAATGGTCATTGAAGTGGCTGTTCTGCTCCGGATCCAGAACTTCAAGCAGTGCAGAGGAAGTATCTCCCTTGTAATCGCTGCTTGTCTTGTCGATCTCGTCAAGGAGCATCAGAGGATTGCTGACGCCCGCCTGCTGCAAGGCAACAGTGATGCGTCCCGGCATTGCCCCTACATAAGTCTTACGATGTCCACGGATCTCAGCTTCGTCACGAACGCCGCCAAGACAGATACGGACATATTTCTTGTGAAGTGCCTCTGCCACAGAATGGGCAATGGAGGTCTTACCAGTTCCAGGAGGTCCCACAAGACAGAGAATCGGACTCTTGCCGCCGGAAGTCAGTTTACGCACGGAAAGAAATTCCATGATACGCTCCTTGACTTCTTTGAGGCCGTAATGTCCCTCCTCCAGGATCTTCCATGCTTCGGCAAGATCCATGGAATCCTCGGATTTCTTATCCCACGGAAGATCCAGCAGTGTTTCGATATAGGTGCCAAGCACGCTGCTCTCAGCTGCACTGCTGTTCATGCTCTTGAAACGGTCGATCTCCTTGCTGATCTTATCCTTGACTTCTTTTGAAGCCTGGAGTTTCTCAAGTTTCTCGCGGTATTCCTGTGCTGTGTCAGCAGTGTTGTCCTCTCCAAGCTCTTCACGGATCAGTTTGAGCTGTTCTCTCAGAATATATTCTCTCTGGTTCTTGTCTACGCGGGCTTTGAGTTTGTGCTGGAGATCATGTCCGATCTGAAGCACTTCGATCTCATTGTTCAGGATCGCTGCAAGAACTTCATACTGTTCTTCCAGTGTCACTGCCTCCAGGATCTTCTGCTGATTCTGGTAGGTGATCTGGATGTTCACAGATACCTGTGAGATCAGTTCTTCCAGATTCTGGATGTTCATGATCTTGGCAGCAAGATCTTTGCTGATCCTGCCGCTCTCGATACAGTATCTCTGAAACAGTTCACGGATGCTTCTGTACATTGCCTCTCTCAGAGACTTCGCATAATGGGCTCCATCTGCCTCAAATCCTGCGGTCTCTGCCATGAGGAATGGTTCCTCCTGTTCCAGTCCGATGAGTTCTGCGCGTTCCACGCCCTCGACCAGAACACGGAGCAGATCATGTGGTAATTTAACTACCTGTTTGATATATGCAACTGTACCAACCTTGTACAGATCTGTGATTCCCGGTGTTTCCATTTCCGGATCTTTCTGTGTGACCAGAAAGATCTTCTCATCCTGAAGCATGGCAGCTTCAATTGCCTTCATAGAGCGTTCTCTGCTTACATCAAAATGAACGATCATATCCGGCAGGATCGTCGTTCCTCGAAGTGCGATCGCAGGAAGAATGCTAATTGGCTGTTTCATGTTTCTTCAGTCCCTTCTTTAGGCCGTTTCCGGCTTGCCTTTCTTTCTTGAACGGGAAGTTTTCTTAAGCTCCGGTGCCGGTGCTTCGCCATGGATGACTTCCGGCTCTGCTGTTCCTTCTACGGCATCCTTTGTGAGAATGCATTTCTGGATCGTCTTGTCAGAAGGTGTGCGGTACATAAGATCCATAAGAGATTTCTCCATGATAGATCTGAGTCCTCTGGCTCCTGTCTTACGTTCCAGAGATTTACGTGCAACTGCTTCCAGTGCTTCATCCTGGAATTCCAGTTCTACGCCGTCCAGCTCAAACAGCTTGTGATACTGTCTGGTCAGTGCGTTCTTTGGCTCCTTGAGGATACGGATCAGTGCTTCCTCATCCAGTCCGTCAAGAGTTACAACGATCGGAACTCGTCCGATGAATTCCGGGATAAGACCAAATTTGACAAAATCTTCCGGCATGACATCCTTGAGGATCTCACCGATGTTTCTCTCTTTCTTGACCTCTACTTCTGCACCAAAACCGATAGACTTCGTGTTCTGTCTTGCCTCGATCGCTTTCTCGATCCCGTCAAAAGCACCGCCGCAGATAAACAGGATATTTGTCGTATCGATCTGAAGGAATTCCTGATGTGGGTGCTTACGACCTCCCTGCGGCGGTACGTTTGCAACGGTTCCCTCGAGGATCTTCAGAAGTGCCTGCTGAACGCCCTCACCGGATACATCACGGGTGATGGATGCGTTTTCGGATTTTCTGGTGATCTTGTCGATCTCATCAATATAGATGATTCCGTACTGTGCACGTTCAATGTCATAGTCTGCTGCCTGGATCAGTTTCAGAAGGATATTCTCCACATCCTCACCGACATAACCGGCCTCTGTCAGTGTTGTAGCGTCTGCAATAGCAAACGGCACATTCAGAAGACGGGCAAGTGTCTGTGCAAGCAGAGTTTTACCGGAACCGGTCGGTCCAAGCATCAGGATGTTGCTCTTCTGTAATTCCACATCCAGGTTTCTGGATGCTGTGATTCTCTTGTAATGGTTATAGACAGCTACGGAAAGTGCTTTCTTTGCCTCATCCTGTCCAATAACGTAGTCATCCAGAATCTTATGAATCTCTTCTGGCTTTAACAGATTGATGTCTGTATCATAGATATCTTCCTGGTCGTAATCTCCCAGTTCCTCTTCCATAATCTCTGAGCAGATACCTATACACTCATCACAAATAAAAACTCCCTCCGGACCTGCGATCAGCTTGCGGACCTGGTCTTCAGATTTGTGACAAAAAGAGCATCTGACTTTTCCATCTCTTATTTTTTCTGCCATAGATAGTTCTCGTTTCCTTTCCGTTTGTTATGGCACAAAAGGAACCCCCTGAAAAGAGGTTCCTTTTGTCTGCTTTATTTATGCTCGACAACACCATCGATCAGTCCGTATGCCTTTGCTTCTTCAGCAGTCATATAATTGTCGCGGTCTGTGTCTTTTTCCACTACTTCATAAGGCTGTCCTGTATTTTCTGCCAGGATCTCATTCAGTGTACGCTTGGTCTGTGCGATATGGTCTGCAACGATCTGGATCTCGGTTGCCTGACCCTGTGCACCGCCTGACGGCTGATGGATCATAATGGTAGAATGCGGCAGGGCAAATCTCTTACCCTTGGTTCCTCCTGCCAGAAGGAAAGCTCCCATGCTGGCTGCCATTCCAAGACAAATGGTAGATACATCACATTTGATGTACTTCATTGTGTCGTAGATCGCCATACCAGCGGTTACAGATCCTCCCGGACTGTTGATATATAATTGAATGTCTTTACCAGGATCCTCTGCTTCGAGGAACAGAAGCTGTGCCACGATAATGCTGGCACTTACATCATTTACTTCTTCTCCAAGAAAGATGATACGGTCTTTCAGAAGACGGGAGTAAATGTCGTAACTTCTTTCGCCTCTGCTTGTCTGCTCAATGACATAAGGTACTAAACTCATATAATATGCCTCCATTCGTCGCCTGACTGTGGATCATAATGTCTGCTTAGGCTTCTTTTGCCTCGTCAGCTACGAGAGTTACGGCTTTCTGTACAGCCATATCTTTCTTCATCTGCTCTAATTCGCGGTCGCCAAGCAGTTCTTTGATCTTGTCAGCTTCCATCTTGTATGCTTCAGCCATTTTGCTGATCTCTTCGTCAACTTCTTCCTGAGTCGGCTGAATGTTTTCAACTTCTGCGATCTTCTCAAGAACCAGTCTTGTCTGGATTCTCTTGAGAGCCTGTGGTTTCATTTCTTCCTGCATCTTCTCAGCTGTCATTCCTGTGAACTGGAAGTACTGCTCCATGGTAAGTCCCTGAGACTGCATTCTTCTTGCGAAGTCATCCAGCATCTGACGTGTCTGAGTAGCTACCATTGCATCCGGAATCTCCATCTCTGCGTTCTCGATTGCTTTGTCTACTGCTGCGTTTTCTTTTGCTGCACGAGCTTCTTTTTCTTTCTTTTCTGTCAGGTTCTTCTTGATGTCTTCTTTGTACTCTGCAAGAGTATCGAACTCAGAAGCGTCCTGTGCAAAATCATCATCCAGTTCCGGAAGTTCTTTTGCTTCTACTTTCTTAACGTCACACTGGAATACAGCTTCTTTGCCAGCCAGTTCTTTTGCCTGGTATTCTTCCGGGAATGTAACCTTAACTTCTACGTGGTCTCCGGCTTTAGATCCAACGAGCTGATCTTCGAATCCCGGGATGAAAGATCCGGAACCAAGTGTCAGCGGGTAGTCTGTTCCTTTGCCGCCTTCGAATGCTTCACCGTCAACAAATCCTTCGAAGTCGATTGTTGTGATGTCGCCATTCTCTGCTCCACGGTCTTCTACTGTAACTGTTCTGGAGTTTTTCTCCTGCTCTTTCTTCAGTTCAGCTTCAACGTCCTCGTCTGTTACTTCTGTCTCAGACTTCGGAACCTCTACTCCTTTGTACTCACCAAGAGTAACTTCCGGTTTAACAGCTACTTCTGCTGTGAAGATGAAAGTTTTTCCTGGCTCAGCCTGTGTTACAGCGATCTCCGGCTGGGATACGATCTCAAGCTCGCACTCCTCAACTGCTTTGCTGTAGTGCTCCGGGATCAGAGCGTTTGCAGCGTCCTCAAGGAAGATTCCCTTGCCGTACATCTGCTCGATCATTTTTCTTGGTGCTTTTCCTTTACGGAATCCTGGAAGAGAGATTCTTCCTTTTGCTTTCTGGTATGCAGCCTGCATAGCTTTCTCTAAATCTTCAGCGGAAACCTCGATTGTAAGTTTCGCCATGTTCTTTTCCAGTTTTTCAACCTGTAAACTCATGTTTTTTGTTCCTCCTTAATTTTCAGATATAAGCTCTGAATATTCTATCTATTGCTTATCCCTGTCTGCGGATAATGCGTACAGGTAGCTGTATCCCGATATCAAGAGATACAATTACAGTCATTATCGTAGTATAGCACAACAGGTATAAAAACGCCAGTATTTTTTGTAGAAAACTCCTGTTTTTGCCTTATTTCCGGGAATATACCACGGATTCTGCGATCTCATCCGCCTTTTCTTCACCAAGAAGCTGTCCGATCAGGCTTAATGCGAAGTCCACAGCGGTTCCAAGTCCGCGGCTGGTCGTCACATTGCCATCAACTACAACACTCTCATAAGACGGCTCTGCGCCGGTAAGCCCCTCCATGCAAGACGGATATGCAGTTGCCTTTCTTCCTTCAAGGAATCCAAGAGATGCCAGAACAGTCGGTGCCGCACAGATTGCCGCTACTTTACCGCTCTTTCCGTAGAAATCTCTCAGAAGGTCACAGAGCGGCTGATACTCTCCCAGATACTTCGTTCCCGGCATTCCTCCCGGAAGGACGAGCATGTCTGCATCTGAAAAATCAGTTCCCGTAAATACTCTGTCGGTCTTCATCATGATCCCATGGGATGTTGTGATCTCATTGCTCTCTTTGATGGAAACAGTTTCTATGTCGATTCCTGCACGGCGCATCAGGTCTACTACGGTCAGGCCTTCGATATCTTCAAATCCGTCTGCAAGAAAAATATAAACTTTTTTGCTCATAAAAAACCTCCCTGTTTCGTATCTGTTTTATTTTTCCCATTTGTTTAGTATAGCATTTATCAGGAAAAAGGGATATACTAAATCTACGAAATCTAATGAATTTTTTCCCTGTAATTCAGAATGCAAAGGAGTATGCACATGGAAATCGAAAGAAAATTCCTCATAAAAAAAGAACAGCTTCCAAAAGATCTCGCAAACTGTTCTTTCCATAAAATCGAGCAGGGTTATCTCTGCACGGATCCTGTCGTCCGCATCCGCAGGCAGGATGATGAATATTATCTGACTTATAAATCAAAAGGACTCCTGTCCAGAGAGGAATACAATCTCCCTCTGACCCAGGAATCCTATGAGCATCTCAAGCCAAAAGCCGACGGCATCGTCATCTCCAAGACCCGTTATCTGATCCCGGAAAAGGATGGCCTGACGATCGAACTTGATGTCTTCCACGAAGACTATGATGGACTTCTTCTTGCCGAAGTTGAATTCGAATCCGAAGAACAGGCAAATACCTATATTCCTCCGGAATGGTTCGGAGAAGATGTCACTTATTCTTCTGCTTATCACAACAGCACTTTAAGCAAAGGCAGAAATTAAACCTCGTGTTTTTCTTCCTTACATTTCTTAAACGGTGAATGTGACATGTCGCTGTCCTCTGTCATCAGGAACTTCCTGATTGCAAAGAGGACGGCGATGGCAATGACTCCGATCAGTGTCTGTGTTGGTGCCATATGCTCAACAACCATCTGTCTGGCTGTTGCAAACATCAGCACTTCTACAACTGTCTGCGCGGAGTGGCGGCAGAGCATCTTTACAAACTCCACACCTACGACCAGCGACAGGGCGTTTGCCAGAAACTTTGTAAAAAAGTCAATATCCATGTCCATAAGCGAAGTCTCTGTGATCGCATAGATCAGCCGGATGCCAGCCAGCGCGATCACGATCAGAATGACGATAGAAAGCACGATTTCTGTATAGCGGGCAACATTGTAGATTCCCTCGTTGAAGTGCTTACGTATCTTGTGATTTACCTCCTTGTGCATAAACCCTCCCTAAACTGAAGCCCTGTTATTTACTGCTTCTTTAGCTTATCATGGGGAGATATGCGCTGTCATGTCCTTTTATCCGTACATTTATTTTTTCTTTCAGTTTGCCGAATCCAAACATAGTTCCCCTCCCAGTTTTAAATCAAAGAAAATTAATAAAAAATGTGATCGTAAGGCTGTTGATAAAGTCTGCAAACAATTTTGATTTTTTTGCCTTTCACAATATTTTCTCCATTTAGAATACCTTGGTAGTCCACTTGCTCATATCCCAGACTTCATTTACCACATCCTGGTAAAACTCCGGTTCATGGCAGATCAGAAGGATACTTCCTCTGTACTCTTTGAGGGCACTCTTTAATGCCTCTTTGGCATCTACGTCCAGATGGTTGGTCGGCTCATCGAGAAGCAGGACATTGGTATCGCGGTTTACAAGTTTACAGAGACGGACTTTTGCCTGCTCACCACCGCTTAAGACACGGACCTGACTCTCGATATGCTTCGTTGTAAGACCGCATTTTGCAAGAGCTGAACGGATTTCATACTGTGTGTAGGACGGAAATTCCTGCCATAATTCTTCGATACAGGTCGTCTTATTGTCACCCTTTACTTCCTGCTCGAAATATCCAAGCTGGAGGTTTTCTCCTCGCTCGCAGTTTCCCTTGAGGGACGGGATCAGTCCAAGGATGCTCTTGAGCAGGGTTGTTTTGCCGATTCCGTTTGTTCCGACCAGTGCGATCTTCTGTCCTCGTTCCATCGTGAAGTTCAGTGGTTTGGAAAGTGGCTCATCATAACCGATCACGAGGTCATGTGTTTCAAAAAGCATTTTGCCCGGTGTGCGTCCATAACGGAAATGGAACTCCGGCTTCGGTTTCTCTGCTGCCAGCTCGATCACATCCATCTTGTCCAGTTTCTTCTGACGGGACATTGCCATGTTTCTGGTTGACACACGGGCTTTGTTTCTCGCAACGAAGTCCTTGAGTTCGCTGATCTCCTGCTGCTGGCGGCGGTAAGCTGCCTCAAGCTGTGCTTTCTTCACTGCGTAGACTTCCTGGAAATGATCGTAATCACCCACATAGCGGTTCAGCTCCTGATTTTCCATATGGTAGATGATATTGACTACATCATTCAGGAACGGGATATCATGAGAGATCAGGATAAAAGCATTCTCGTAATCAAGAAGATAACGTTTGAGCCATGCGATATGTTCTTCATCGAGATAGTTGGTCGGTTCGTCAAGAAGCAGGATGTCCGGTTTCTCCAGAAGGAGTTTGCCGAGAAGCACCTTCGTTCTCTGACCGCCGCTTAAGTCTGTTACATCGCGGTCAAGTCCCAGATCCAGAAGCCCCAGTGCTCTTGCAACTTCTTCTACCTTGGAATCAATGACATAAAAATCATGCAGAGTCAGCTCGTCCTGGATCGTTCCCAGTTCTTCCATCAGTGTGTTCATCTCTTCTTCGTCTGCGCTCCCCAGAAGATCGCAGATCTCATTCATCCGCTGTTCTTTCTGAAGCAGCGGGTCAAAAGCAGATTTCAGCACTTCCTGGATCGTCATGCCTTTTTCGAGGACGGCGTGCTGGTCAAGGTAGCCTGCGTGGACGTTTTTTGCCCATTCTACCTTGCCTTCATCCGGCATCAGTTTCCCTGTGACAATGCTCATGAAAGTAGACTTGCCTTCTCCGTTCGCTCCAACAAGTCCGATATGTTCTCCTTTAAGAAGTCTAAAAGAAACATCTGAAAAAATAGCTCTGTCGCCAAAGCCATGTGTCAGATGCTCAACGTTTAATATGCTCATAAATTTCTCCTTTTTGTAATGATGGTTTTATTATATCTGACATCTGAAAGGGATTTCAACCTGTTTTGCATATATGGACAAAAAAACGACCGTACACATAATGTGTACAGCCGTTTCTTTTAAGATTGATATTTGGAAATCAGTCTGTTTCGTTGAATACTGATTTGTCGAGAGCGCCGTTCTGGTGTGCGACGATCGTTGTGCAGACAGCGTCACCTGTGATGTTGACTGCTGTTCTTGTCATATCGAGGATACGGTCGATACCCATGATCAGACCGATTGCCTCTACCGGAAGTCCAACAGAGTTGAATACCATGGTCAGGGTTACAAGACCGACACTCGGTACACCTGCGGTACCTACGGAAGCAAGTGTCGCTGTTCCGATAACGGTCACGTAATCCATCGGGCTTAAATGGATGCCAAATGCCTGTGCCGCAAAAACTACTGCAACACCCTGCATGATGGAAGTACCATCCATGTTGATGGTCGCACCAAGCGGAATGGTGAAGGAAGAAATCTTCTTGGATACACCAACCTTCTTGGAAAGGGTATCAATAGACATCGGAATGGTCGCATTGGATGTAGCGGTTGAGAATGCGAATGCCATAACCGGGAAAAATTTCTTGATGAAACGTATCGGGTTCAGACCTGTAAAAATCTTGAGCAGGATCTGATATACACCGAAGCACTGGATCGCCAGGGCAAGCAGTACGCCGATCATATACTTCGCCAGCGGAATGAATGCGCTGAAGCCGATGTTTGCAAAAGTACGGCTGATCAGGCAGAAAACTCCGATCGGCGCAAGGCTCATGATCATCATGGTCATTTCCATCATAATGTCATTGAACTGGCTGAAAAAGTTTGCTACTGTCTCTGCACGCTCTCCCATCTTTGCAAGGATCACACCGACGATCAGGGCAAATACGATAACCTGAAGCATGGTTCCGCTTGCCAGAGAATTGATCGGGTTGTCCGGAATGATGTTGAGGATCGTATCCGTAAGGGAAGTTGCCTCCATGGTTTCCACAGACGCTGCTGAACTCTGGATTGCGCTCATATCAAGTCCGACACCTGGATTAATCAGGTTTCCGATGCCAAGTGCAACGCAAACTGCCAGTGCAGTGGTTGCAAGATAAAAAGCCAGGGTTCTCACACCTACGGTTCCGAGTTTCTTGGTATCCCCGATCGCCATGCTTCCGCAGACCAGAGAGCAGAATACCAGCGGTACAACAAGCATCTTCATCAGACGGATGAATCCCTGTCCGATGACATAAAGGATACCTTCAATAATTACATCTTTCTTAAAGCTGCTGTCCGGAACCAGATAGCAGAGAATGATACCAAGGATCGCACCTGCGATCAGGGCGATGAAAATCTTGGTTGTCAGACCGATTGCTTTTGTGTTCGGAGTTTTTGCTTTTGTGTTTTTTTCTTTCATCTTAGTCCTCCGTTCTTTCATCCATGTATTCTTTCAGAGATTCTTTCCAGTCTGGCATATCATACACCTCAATGATACGAAGGATAAAATTGTCCAGAACTGCATATGGCGGTCTGACAGAAGAAAGATCTGACTGCTCTGTCGGAACAGATTTCAGTTCGATATTCTTGCCGGCAAGCCGTAAGATCTCCTGTGCGAATTCATAACGGTTGCAGACGCCGCTGCAGGTCACATGATAAGTTCCATATTCATTTGTGCTGATCAGATACAGGATCATTCTTGCAAGATCCTTCGCGCTGGTCGGAGAACCGAACTGGTCAGATGCAACGGAAAGAGATCTTCCGGTCTCTGCTGCCTCCAGAACACGGTTTACAAAGTTGCGTCCACCCTGTCCGTATACCCAGTTACTGCGGATGATAAAGTGCTTGTGAGTAAATTCTTTGACGTAATACTCGCCGGCTCTCTTAGATCTGCCGTAAACAGTCAGCGGATTGGTGTCATCAAATTCTGTGTAAGGTTTCTTGCTCTGTCCGTCAAATACATCATCTGTGGAAAGCTGAACGATCTTGGAACCACATTTGCGGGCAACAATGCTTAAGTTTCTTGCGCCAAGGGCATTGACACGGTATGCATGTTCCGGATTTTTTTCGCACTCATCGGTATCTGTAATACCGGTACAGTTAATGATCACATCCGGACGGTTGACGGTACCAAAGTTGATCACTTCATCCGTATCGGTGATGTCCAGTTCATCAAGGTCTGTGTTCAGAGCCTCGATCTCCATCGGGTCAAGTACATCATTCAATGCACGGCCGATCTGTCCACTTGCACCCGCAATCCATACTTTTAACATCTCTACTACCTCCTCAAAATAAAATACGGCACCGATTCAGATCAAATCAGCGCCGTTTCAATCTATGTCGTTAAATATTTTAACAATTTTGTATATTTATGTCAAGGAAAAGTGCATGTTGTCTGTTGTTTTTGCATACTTATGCGGTTTTTATATTGTATTTTTTCAGATAATGCTGAGATAATTTCCAAGAGCAGTTGCATCTGTTCGGAAGTTCTTATATGGTGAAAGAAACAGCCCCGTCGGGGCTCTAACTTAATCAAGGAGGATTTTTTATGGCAAAGATCGACCATGCCGCGATTCGTACAAGTTCCTACGAAGACGCCCAGAAATTTTTTGAAGATGTATTTGATATGCATATGTGGAGAGAAATCGGAGAAAAGCCATCTCGCAAATGCTGGTTCCGCGAGGGTATCCAGCTCTGCGAGATGGAAAATATCAATATCACTGCCGAAAACGGCTATGTTCATATTTCTATCGCCGTTGATTCTGTAGAAGAAACAATGGAAAAGATCAAAGCTTATCCTGTGACTCCGATCAACGATCACTGGTTCTCGCTTCCTGATGGAACGAAGATCGAACTGAAACTTCTGGAAAACTGGAAAGTGAACGACTGATATTATTTCAGCAGACCTTCCAGGTTTGCCGCAAAACGAACTGCCCAGAATGCCGGGGATGCGTCTGGTTCTGCGTCTTTGAGGATCTTTTCTACGCTTTCCGGCGGGGTTGCAAGCATACCGCCCTTGACTGGTTCCATGATGATGACCGGTTTGCCGTGCTTACGTGCAACCTCATAGCATGCTCTTGACTGGACTGCCGGGTTTTCCCAGTCTGCGTAGTTGATCTGGAGCTGGACGAATTCCATCTCAGGGTGTGCAGTCAGGATCGCTTCCAGTTCTTCCGGTGTGGAGTGGAAGGAGAAGCCTACATGTTTGATCAGACCCTGGACCTTTTTCTCCTGGACCCAGTTCCAGAGATCAAAGTTATCAAAATACTGTGTTCTCATCTCGCCGAGATTGTGCGGCAGATAAAAGTCAAAATATCCTGCTCCTGTCTGTTTCAGGGATGTTTCAAACTGTGCTGTCGCATCTTCTCTTGTCTTGCAGTTGATCCATGCTGTGTTCTTGGTGGCAAGCTGGAATTTTTCTCTCGGATAGCGCTCTACCAGTGCCTGATGGATCGCATCTTCACTTCCTGCGTAAGCCCATGCAGTATCAAAATACGTGAATCCTGCATCCAGAAAAAGATCTACCATCTTCTTGGTCTGTTCTACATCGATGGTGTCGTCATCCAGCTTCGGAAGACGCATCAGACCGAATCCAAGTTTCTTGATTTCTTCGCCTAAATATGCCGTGTATTTTCTCCTCTCAACTTATAAAAAATTTTTTTATGCCATCAGCCATTCCTTTGACCATTTTTTGCTGGTAGGATGGTCGTTGCATCATTCTGTCTTCTGACGGATTCGACATATATCCAAGTTCAATCAGTGTTGTCGGGACTTTGCTCCAGTTATTTCCACTCATGCTGTCTGTTTCCCATATATATTCTTTCCTGCATCCGGTTGCCTTCACATAAGAATTCAGCACTGCTTTTGAAAGTGCATAGCTTTTCCTGTACATGTTTCTGGAAACGTAACGGTTCCTGGAGGTTACGCAAATTGTCATCGCGCCATTTACCGATGAATAATCCACTCCATTTGCATGAATTCTCAGATATGCATCTGCTTTTGCTCTGTTTGCAACTCCTGCTCTCTGTGCACAGCTTATTCTGGTTTTGTTGTCATTTCGGGTCATAATCACACGACATCCCTGTGCTATCAGTGCTGTACGAAGTTTTTTGGCTATATTTAATGTAAGCTGATATTCTCCAATTCCTGTAGCAACTCCTTCTGTGCCGGAACTGCATTTCGCTTTTCTTTCGCTTGAGCCCGGTCCCAATGGTTCATATCCACTCATCTGGACTCCGGAATGTCCCGGATCAAGAACAACTACAGGTACCCATACTCCATTGCTATTGATCTTTCTTCCCTGAATTGTGGTGTTTCTTCTCATTTTTCCGCTTCTTTTATCGAAATAGCGATAATGATTTTTTGTGTACACCCATCCTTTCAGCTGAACCCCCTGGTAATTAAAACAATAATAGTCATTTCCGATTTTTGACATGCCTTTCAGCATTCTGCCATTCTGGTAATAGTATCTCTTCCCGGAAACAGTTTTCCATCCGGTATACCTGCCGGCAGCCTGTACAGTCTGAGGCAAGATACCACCCTGCATCCCTGTTTCGCTCAAAATCCCACCAAGCAAAAGCAGGCACAGCAATATACTTATAGTTTTTTTTACTTTTTTCAAATCTTTCCTCCCTCCATAAAAAAACTGCTTTCTGTTCGTTTCATTAAATATTATATTCCGAACAGAAAGCAGATGCAATCTATATTTAATTATGCGATACTCTTTTCCATATGTTTGCGTTCAAACAGTCTGTCGATTACTTTGTTACATAGGATCGTATATGCTGCTCCGAATACGTTGGCACCGATACGAAGTGCTACTGCTGCCGGCATGCCGAACAGTCCTGCTGCGATGGATAATGCTCCAAAAGTATTGAATGCAGTCTGCCAGGCATATCCTGCTGAATAGCCTACGCCAATTCCACCGATCATGCCGATATACGGATACATGGATTTCGGAAGGATCAGGTATAATACGATGAATAAAGCACATCCTACAATGTTGAACATTCCTCGTTTTCCTGCGCGTCCCATGCAGTCTTCGGTAAATGGAAGACATACAGACATGCAGGCAATTCCTGCCCACATTGCTCTCGGAAGTCCCAGAAGGTTCATGAAAAGCATTGCGCTGGAAACGATAAGTGTCAGTTTGAGATACCATCTTCCGCGCGCAGAATTCAGGTCGAATTCACGGAAAAGATCCAGGAATGTTCTTCTATATGGACGGTTCTTTTGATTCTTATAGAAGATAAACATGCAGAGCAGCATTCCAACGGCGAGTCCTTCTACTCTCTTTATGTATTCTGCTCCGGTCACATCGTACCCCAGCAGGAGAAGGTATCCCAGGACAAATGTAGAATGATTATACATGATCACGTTGTGGCATCCCAGGATCATCAGAAGCATGATACAAATGATATTCACGGCAAATGCCGGTACTGCGGAGACTGAATTCGCGATCCTTGGTCCGGCCATCAAAATCCCGTAAATCCCTGCAATGCAAAACAGCCCATGTGTCGTCCGTATCCCGAAATCTGCCTGTCTGAGCACCAGCACCGCCAGAAGAACGGTCACGCCAACCACGCTGTTGTTACTGCCGGTAAGCTTACTGTACAAAGACACAACCGCCACACAGAATGCCATCACGAGGTATACCTTGAAATTGTAGATCAGAATGTGTCGTCTTTTTTCCTTTGGATCTGTGGTGTTTTTGATCAACTGCTTCGAGCCCACAGAACTCAGCTGCAGTTCCTGATAAAAAGTCATAAGTTCTCGCTCCTTTTTTACAAAGTGTAGAGAACTATACCGCAAATCTGGCTGGAGGTCAAGTGGTATTTTTGGGAATTTGACGTTTTCCTATGGCATATTTTTCACTTTATCGAGCCACATGCAGACCTGTCTGGATCTGTAAGCCCGACACTGACTTACTCAGCTTTAGACCATCTAAGCTACGGGCATTTTAGACTTGTACAGTACCTGCTTCCTATCAGACTATCTACTTTCGGAGCCTCCTTTGACTTGCCTGATACTTGCTCGCCATCAGACCATCTGATTTCGGAGCTGGTTTTGACTTGCCTACTACTTGCTCCCCATCTGACCATCTGATTTCAAAGCTGGTTTTGACTTGCCTGATACTTGCTCTCCATCAGACCATATAATTTCGGAGCTGGTTTTGACTTGTCTACTACTTGCTCCCCATCTGACCATCTGATTTCGGAGCTGGTTTTGACTTACCTACTACTTACTCTCTACCAGACCATATAACTTACCGGGATTTTGTTGACTTTGTATGGACTTGCTATTGCTATAGTCATCCTCAATCACAATTTTTGTGGACTTCCACTGTACTTACTTATCTGCTGGTCATTTCTCGCCTCAGTTTCTGTTGGTCTGCCCTGTATTTACTCTTATGCAAGTCATTACAGCTATATTGATTCGTAGATCCTACCATTACTTTTCTACTGGTAATCTTTATCCTGAATTTCAATTAACCTAAGCCATCAATTTTTTCCAAACTGTTTACAAGGTAATATAAGCCAACACTAAAGGCATACCTTTCTATCTTTCATACTATAGTAGATACTCTCTTGCAAGCTTCTCTACAATTTTCATGTCCAATCCATCCTGTAGCGTTTCAAATGTCAGGACTAACCTTTGCCCTGGAAAGATTCCATTTTTTTCGTATGTTTCAATCTTCTTGATCGCTTTTCTTGCATACTCAGGATCATCCATTCTTCCATCATGCTCCCAGTATATCTCTTCTCCTGTCTTTGGAGATAAAAATGTAAAGTCGGGATAGACTATTCCAAATCTTTTCAATATTACTGGATGCTCATATTTATACGGAATTCCTGTATGATAAAAATAATCTGCCAGGATTTTTTCTGACTTCGAACGCACACGTTCTCCCTTTGCTGTTGTTATGACTGGAATATTTTCAGCAAATGTCTTGCCTTTATATTCTTCCTTTTCCCACTCGCTTAAACGTTGTTCCCATGTTGGTTGTATCGGTTTGATCAACTTCTGTCTCTCGGGATGTTCTTTCGTGTATAATACGTCAATTTCATTGTCATCATAATCTTTCAATATTCTTCGAAGCTGTTCCAGACGTTTCTTTACCAGGCTGCGCAATTTGTTGTTATATGTATTTTGCGCCAGTTGAACAGGAAGTTCTTTGTTAGTCTTTGGAATATAGGTGTCATATTTCTTACCATTTCCACTTGGAATATGATGAAAGTAACGGACTTTATTTTTGTCCATCGAGATTCGTAAAGTACCTTCCAACACTTCTTCCTCTGAATCACCTATCCCGTTCAGAATGTCTTTTAAAAACCTTTCTTCCTCTAATAATTTTTGTCTTAAACCATTCATATATTACATCTCCTTTTCTTTTATTTGTGATTTAGGAACATTAGAGAATGGTATTGGGAATCATTTAATAGAAATATTCTTCGCAGTATGACTCATTTATTTACTCTTAGAATTTAAATCAACTATAGCAATCCACTAAATTATTGCACATAATCACACGAATGAAACCACCCTATGCAGTCCTTTGGACGAATTGTTAAAAATCCTTTTGAAATAGCTGATGGTAATTCCGATGCAATCCGTATCTTTTCTTTCCTTAAAAATGCTTTGAGTTTTGACCACATCTTTTCAATCGGATTCAGATCCGGACTATACGGGGGCAAATACAGATAGGTTACTTTTGAGCTGTCCAGTAGCTGTTTCACCGCTTTTGCATGATGGGAACGCATATTATCCATAACGATAATGTCTGCTTCTGAAAGCGTCGGCAGCAACTTTGTTTTCAGGTATTCTGCAAACCGCTCTGCAGTAGTTCCTCCCGGATAGACTGTATAGGCACAGTCTCCATTCAGACGTATGGAAGAAAGAACGGTTGTATTGCAGGGCGTGTTGAGTGGAGTTTTATCTACTGCTCTCCGGTTTTTCCATGCTCTGGCATAATGTCGCGTCATATTGATGTTTACTCCGCTTTCGTCCAGAAAGACCAGATGATTTATGTCTCTCTCCGACATATGTTTTTTCCAGTTTCTGCGTTTTTCCCTGACATCGGGGACGCTCCTGCTCTGAGGCATGAAGAGATTTTTTCTTGTAAGAATACCCGAGTTTAATAACTGCCTTGCGGACTGTTTCATTACAAACATGCAGACCAAGTGTATCAATGATTTCATCAATTGTGATATCTGGTTCCTGCCGAACCACCCGGTCAATGTTTTGGATATCTTCCGGTGTCAGGGCATGTTTACGCCCTCTCTGTGATGTCCTTGTTTTTACAGAACCTGTTTCACACATTTGTTTTTCCAGGCGGTAAACAGTACTGGTATTCACAGAAAAACACCCTGCGATTTCTTTTGCATTGTGCGTTTTATTCCAAGCTTCAATAAGTAGTTTGCGTGTTTCATCATGTAACATAATAATCACCTCTTGACTCTATCACAGACCTGTTGTCAAGAGTGTGCAGTATTTTTTTGGAGTGCTATAATCAAAATTCTTTGTTGACATCTGTTCCGTTTGCTAAATACTTGCTGATATTCCAACCACATGTTTTCAGGAAATACCTTAACTGGCTCAACACTTGTAAATCTTTATACCATCTAATTTGTGTGTATGTGTTAACTTGCTCCCCTTAGGTCATTCAATTTCAGAGCCGGCTTTGACTTGTCTGATACTTGCTCTCCCTCAGGCCACCTAATTTCAGCGCCGGCTTTGACCTGTCTGATACTTGCTCTCCCTCAGATCATCTGATTTCAGAGCAGGCTTTGACTTGTCTAGTACTTGCCCTCCCTCGGGCCATACAACTTGCCAGAATTTTGTTGACTTTGTATGGACTTGCTATTGCTATAGTCATTCTCAATCACAATTTTTGTGGACTTTCACTGTACTTTCTTACCTGTTAGTCATTTCTCGACTCAATTTCCGTTGGTCTGTTCTGTATTTACTCTTATCCGAGCCATTGTATCTCCTTTGATTCGTAGACCCGCCCTATATTCTACCCGGTTCAGGTCATTGCACATATGTTGATTCGTAGACCTGCTCTTCCCTTTTCCCTGTCTGGGTCATTCAAATTCCATAGGCTTATAAATCAGGTCTCGGTTGTCTTAAATTCACTGGTTAATAATAGGATTCTTTCAATCATCAGCGGTAATATTTCTCTGATGATCAACTGTTAGATTCTTCTGAAATTAGAAATAATAGATATGTCTTTTAGAAAAACCCCGGAACCAAAGATTCCGGGGTTGGATATGCATCTGTATTCGAAAAAGTTTCGCTCCAGATTATCGTTTAGAGAACTGCGGTGCTCTACGAGCTGCTTTGAGACCGTATTTCTTACGTTCTTTCATACGTGGGTCACGTGTAAGGAATCCAGCAGCTTTGAGAACTGGTCTGTATTCTGCGTCTGCCTCAAGAAGGGGGCCCATATCATTTCGATAAATTTCTCTGTGAACGTGCGTGGCTTATTCCGGGCAAGGCGAATCGTTTGCATCGTAAGCGTACTTCCTCCACTGATGATGCGACCGGCTTTTAGGTTCTGATAGATGGCCCTGCCGGTTGCCAACGGGTCTACTCCCCAGTGCCAATAGAAATGATTGTCTTCGAATGCTAAAAGACAGGTTTTAATCTTTTCCGGTGTGGTGGTGCGTGGAGGAAAGCGCCATTGTCCGTCCGGAGCGATGCGGGCACCGAGCAGTTCATGGTGACGGTCGGCTACAACGGTAGAGTAGGGCACATGAAACAGTTGCCGGGGAAGGCAAAAGATATACCAGACAATCAGAAGGGCAATGCCCCCTCCGATTATCCGGCTTTTTTTCTTTTTCCATCTTTTCATTCCTGTCTCTTGCCTGCGTTTATTTACAGTTTTTACCGTTCGACGATTGCCTTGCCGGCCCGTGTTCTCGCCTGTGCTCCGGCATCATACATTGCTTCACACTGGATAGCCGGTAGTACGAATGTACCTGCATAGGTGGCTTGCAGCCGTACGGTGAATGTTTTATACTGTCCTCGTTTCAGGTTGAAATAGGTCAGTACACGGTCATCGCGGATATCCCGGTAGGAATAGCTGTTGTTGCTATCTGCACTGTTGGCCTTTTCCGGATCGGTTGTCATGCGCTCATTGTATATTTCCCAACCCGATGGTATGATGTGAGTCAGGGCAATATCCGAATAGTCGGTAGTGCCGCTGATGTTGGCTACGGTGACCACTGCCATAAAGTCGCTGCCTTGTTTCAGGGCTTCGGGGGCAATAGCTGTTCCGTTCATATCCGTATACTTTACGTCAAGGCGCAGGTTGTTTGACAAGGCCGGCAGGGTATCGTTCAGTAGTTGGGTTTTGGTTATCAAGTCCCCATTCAAAGCTCCCTTACCATTGTTTTTTACAGTAACCGAGCCGCCACCGGGTGCAACAGACAACGCTTTCTCGAATACGGCCTTAGCCGATTTTACCGCCGGTTGTTGTTTGTCGTATATCGTCCAGGTGAAGTCGAGAGTACCCGATAATTTTTCTGCCAACCGCCCCATTGCCATTAATGCAAATGCGGTGGATTGTGTGCTGAACCAATCTTCACGTGACAAATTCTTTGAAACCTTTTGTGCCTGCGTGAATGCTTCTCGTTCACGCCCCATGAGCAATAAGGTCTCCAATATCATGGCTTCGTCGCGATCGTACGAACCGTACACATAACTTCCGGCCGAAGGCGAATAAGGCTCTACGGTTGTCTTGGCATTAAATACCAGTTCATTGGCGGCTTTCGTTTTTCCGTTCAGCGCATAAGCGGCGGCCAGTCTCCATTTGGCTTGCAACGAAAGATCTTGCTGCATCTCTTTCATCCGGTTCATCGCTCCGTGTTCCGGTGCGCCTGCCAACGCTAATGTATATAAGCGGAAAGCCTGCTGTAAATCCGATTGCCAATAATAGCCGGTGTCTTGTTGAGGCGTACGCCAGTTCTGTGCAGCCGAACGCTGGAATCGTTTCCATTTATTCAGCACATTGGCATTTACGGCATATCCTTTTTCTTGTGCCATCACTAAGAACATTCCGGCATAGGAGGTGATCCATTCATTGGCAGAAGCATTGCCCGGCCAATATACGAATCCTCCGTTGGGTAACTGCCGGCTGTAAAGTTGCTTGATAGCTTCCTGTACATTCGTTTTTATCTTACCGGCTTCATCTACTGCTTTGAACTGGCCGACAAACAACAACGGAAGGGCTTTCGATGTCAACTGCTCTGTGCAGTAATGTTGATAATTATACAGAAAATCGAACCGGCGGCTGATGTCCACCGATGGGATACGTGACACCTCTAATTTCACGCTGTTTTCGGGTGAATTACTACCCGGCTTATAAGAGAGTTCGCAGCTTTGTCCGCTTTCTATCCATTTGCTTTCGCGCAGGGTGATGGCCGGATTCGGATTACGCACTTCTATTTCGATGGTTTCCGAAACTTTCTTGCCAGCTCCTTCAGCCGTCAGCCGTACAGTGGTTTTCCCCGGTTTACTACCGGTTTTTAGTCTGAAATAGACCAACTGGTCGCCGGGTTCTGCAAACGTTACGGATTGCTGATGTTCGCCATTTACTTGTGCACTGCCTGATACAGAAACGGATACTTTTACATTTTTCACCTCTTTCTCCATGGCGAATATGTTGACCGGCAACAAAATCTCTTCTTGGGTACTGAGTACACGTGGGAGTGTGGAAAGAATCATCAGTGGTGTACGTACCGGAGTCGTCTTCTCTACATGTCCGTAAGCACCGTTTTCTCCGGCTACCACCATGGTACGTACCGAACCTACATACATCGGAAGGGTTATCCGGTGCGTCCGGCTCTTTCCCTTGCTTAGGCTGAACGGGCCGATGAAGCGTACTACCGGTTTGAAACGATTGGCTTTCGTGTCTGCGGGTTTTAAGGTTTCGTCACCTCCGGTACTGAATAGCGAACTATAACTGCCGGTATAAGCGCCCAACACATCGTCGTACATATCCCATGTCCGGATGCCCAATGCCTCACGGGCATAAAAGTCATTCCAGGGGTCGGGAGTCTTGAAATTGGTCAGATCCAGTAACCCGTCGTCCACAATCGCCAAGGTATAGGTCATTTTCCCTTCTTCTCACTTACTGTTACGCTGAATTCCGTTTCGGGGCGCAGTACGTCCGGCATTTGAATCTGCGGTTCGAGCATAGTCTCTCTATTGGTTACGAATACCGGCATCACTCCATACATACGGATCGGTAAATCATTGATCGTTTGTGCATGAGGTTGCAGCAGGCTGATGTGCAGATAAACGTTCGGGGCCATTTCCGGTGTTACCTTAAACTGATATTTCGTATCTTCCTTGCCCGAAACGTCTATCCATTCGCGTTGCAGTACGGTTGAACCGTTTTCCAACGTGGCAAGTGCCCGTCCTCCCGCCGATGCAGGGATAATAGCTGTTACTGTTTCGCCTATTTCATAAGAGTCTTTATCGATAGAGAAGGCCAGCATCTTGATACCGTTAGGATCGGTTTTAGACGAACGTCCACGCCACTCCGGCCAGTCTACGTATACCGTGCCTCCGGTGGCATGTCCGCTTTCCGTATCCTTGACATATACCAGATAACGTCCCCAACCCGGATAGTCAATCCGGAATTTGAAACTGCCTTTTCCATTCACAGTGTTTATCTTTCCGGTAGCTACCGGCGTGTAGGAACTACTGTTGACGTACGTCTCAAAAGACTCGCGGGAGTTTTCCCACCACCAGCTCCAGTCGATACGATAAATCTTATATTCCAGTCCCGAACGGTTTACCGGCTTCCCTTCCGGGGTTACAGTCACAATATCAAAAATATGATCTTTATCAGTCTCGATATATTTGCCTTTAGGCTGATTCAGATTGATACCTACATACGAGCTGAAAGGAGAGTAGGGCACACTCATGGTATAGATACTTGCATCTCCGCCCGGTTCGAATACTCTGGCCGTGATATTCGCCTGTAACATTCCGGGTGCATTTCCCGATTCCGGCAGTTTGAGCGTAAACGAAGCGTCTCCTTCTGTATCCAGCATTCCACTGAATACATCTGTCCGTGAAGAGGTAAATTCCGTAGCCGGATTGTTGAAGATATACTGTCCGTAATTCTTGAATTGCGTGTTGACTTTGGATAACGACATCTCTACTTTGGTTTTCAGATGTGAAGCCTTAGCCCCTGTCATCCAGGCAGAAGTGAGTGGAGCATAGACTTCTTTGTCTGTTGCTTGAAGAATTCTAGGCAATGCCAACATTATTTTAAGTCGGTTGGGTTTTATTGTTTCGATGCGTATCCCTTTAT
>OGQZ01000267.1_pt1 | contig 44892 bp, 47 predicted proteins | sample 1553321 | NCBI WGS metagenome assembly OGQZ01 (sample SAMEA2579958, study PRJEB22360) | human gut metagenome | reverse complement strand
TGTGAAGGTGTAGTTCGAAGGCAGCTCCTTCGCCTCGTAGTTCACGTCACTATCGGTAACGGTTATCTTACGAAGAGAATTGCCATGGTAAACATACTTACCCAGAGACGGGAAGAAATCGAGCATCCACAGGCGCTCCTTCTTGTCCAGGAACCCGGTGTTCTTCTTAAACTTGCGGGTGGTATCTACGCGATATTCCTCAGAGTCTTCCTCTATTTCTGCCACATTGTGGGTATGTTCTGCAGTATTTTCGCTGTTGCCGTAAGCGCGGAAACAGTCTACACCTCCCAACGAATTTTCGAAGAGGAACCACTCTTCCTCCTCGCTCTTCATATCGCTGGCATAGTATTGCTGTACGTAGGTAACCCGCTCTCCAGCCTGCTCTACCCAGATTTCGTAAACATGGGGCAGAATGCCATCATCGCCTAATAATTTGGCGATGATGGCGTATTGTACCGGAACAGTATATACCTTTCCTGCCTCCAGGCTTGCCAGCGTCAATACCTTCTCTTCGTAGCCGTGTGCGGCCGGTATATATGCCTTACACTTCACCTCGCTAGCTTCAGCTGCATAGTAAGTGAGAAATTCCGGAGAGTAATAGGTTACCCCCTTCGTCTGCGGTTGCCAGGTGAGGAAGTTGGTTTTCAGAAAATTTGCTGCCGAATCTGCCAAACGGTCTACTCCGGCACGTATCACGGAGAAGGTGAATTCCTTCTTGCTGCCTTCGCTGCCAACCTCGTAAACCGTTGCCGTAAAGGATTTCATGATGTTCGGCTGGATATAAGGTTCAATGCTGTCCTTCACCTCGAAACTGAGCAGAGGAAGGATGATATCCTTGACGGACACCGTAATTCGGTTCTTATCGTTCGGCGTATAGGTATGCTGAACGATGTTTGTGCTTGAGCCTTGATACCGTAGGGCGAAAACCACATCTGTCTTCGAGCTGCAGTATATCTCGAAGGCATTCATGGAGCCTACCATGCTCAGAGTATCTGGATATAATAAAACCTGTATCATCTTAAAATAGCTTTGGTCATATTTGCAAAGTTAAGATAATACAGGTATATAACAAAGGACAAAACCCTACGAAATCGGTATGCATTCCAACCAGACGGTCGTACAATGATACACCCATTTACTGTGACGGAACATCGTTGCGTGTCGGGTTTTCTGGCTTACGTATGATTTCTGCAGGCCATACTTCTGGCCAACGTACTCAGCTGAAGGGAGAGGAGGATAGATAATCTTGAATGTGCGGTCCCGGTTATCTCCGGAATTCCTGTAATCACCCTCAGATACCTCTACCGTCTCTTCGAATCCGAGCCACTCATATTTGCAGTTCATCGCCGGCATTATGGCTTCCAGCCTCTTCGCCTCGCTAACAGGAGTAGTGAGAGCGATGGTTCTGAGCTCGCTTTCCGTTGGTTCGCTCTTTCCTCCGAGGGTAAACTTCAGCTTGTTGAAGAAGAAACTCACACCTCTGATCACAACCTTTGCGTAAGAAGGAAGGTTCTGCTTCTGCGACTGGGAGAGGAGCAGTTTTACCTTGAGTTCCTGGAGTGAATTTCTGAGCAGGAGATCATACTGCCGGTAAAACTTCTCAAAGATGCCATCCTCGCCATTATATACCAGGGAATAGTCGAACAGTTTCCGGGGTGTAGGATTTCCTGGCCGATGCGTACCAAATTTATCAGAAACTGATACATGGATATCGTATGCCGTCACGGTTCCGCAAGGCATGTCATCGGTTCCCATGTATGGGAAGGCGAGCATAACTGGAGTTGTGACTGCATCTTCGCTGGTTTCTGAGTTGTCTTCCGTTGCCACCTTCATCGAAGAGTTGAGCGTAGCGTAATCTCCGATATACAGCCATCTGCCCATATCTCTCGTGATAGTCTCTCCGTCCGCTTCCTGTTTATACTGCAGCATTCTTACTTCCGGTATCATCTCCGGTATCTCCACGTCTTGCGTATCAATATCATCTTCGCCGGCATCATAACTCTGGGAACACTCCCCTATTTTGGCTTTCACCTTATAGTTGCCGGAAAATCCGTCCTTGTAGAAACAGCCTTCTTCGTTGCTGAAGTAGGCGCCAGAATTATTCGCTATCATATCCTTGATATTGTCATAGCTGTCTTCTGCATCGCTATCTACCTGGTGTTTCGCACGCAGGACCACGCGCTTGTAATCGGATGCAGTCTTATAAGATAAGGTAGGCTCTTCGGTCATCTGACGGGTGAGATCCGCAACTGGAACGCTATCTACCGCATCTCTCAGGAAGATGATATCTGCAGTATGTGTTCCCTCGTCAGACACGAACTCACAAAGAAACTTTTTCCGAAAAACTGAGAGGAAATCTGATACCGACACGTCCGGAAGAAGATCCTCGATGCGGATATGTCCGTTCACCATCACGTCTATCACATTATTAAGCAACACCATCTTGTTGAATGGTTCCGTCTTGGTAAAGAAATTCTCCTTGAGGTCATAACCGAAGTATTTAAAAACACGCTTGAGAACGTAGTTGGCACGGATGAACGGGGATATATAATAGCCCTTATCCAGACTGATTGGTATCTCGTTTACATATTCCGTATCCGGATATGCGTTCCAGAAGGTATTGGACCACATGTTGCAGAGAACTAATCCTTGTTCTTCCGGGGCAGTCACATACTCGTAGCCGCCACCTTTCTTGTATCTCCAGTACTTGGCATTAGGAAGTTTAGTTCTCATGCCCAGCTTGTTCAGTATCTTATAGGTATATCCCTTATCCATGCCAGAATCGTCGGTAAGCAGAACCGGGAAGATATCATAGTTCTCGTTCTCGCCTCCTACGAGAGATCTGCAGAACCTGATGCACTCATCTACGGTTGTGCACCCCGGTATCATCTCGTCCTTGAAGATGCTCTTCAGCTTTACATTCTGTATCTTCGAGTAGAAGGATCCGTCGTTGATATAGAATGAAGAGGAGATGTTTCCCTTGTGCTGTGCCGAGAGAACAATCTGCCTACATTGGGCGGAATACTCGCCGTCTTCGATGCTTACGTTCGTAGCCACCATCTTATCCCTCATACCGAAGGTATCAGGATAGTTCAGTATCATGCGGTTGTAATCGCTTGCCGGAATATCCAGCGGGGAGGTCGTTTCCCCGTAATCGTTGAAGAACGGATTGGTACGTTCTACCTCCAGCTTGGCGTCTTCGCCAAGCTGGTAGGCCTTTCCTTTATCCAGATTTGTTATTTTCATGTTCAGAAGATTTTATTTTTTAGCAAATTTTCTCGCCTGGTTTCGCAATTCCTGCTTGGCGTCCAGATCCGAGAGTGATACAAACGAGCGGATTCCGTCTCTCTTGAGCTCTCTGAGCAGTTCCAGGAGCTCGTCATTATTGCGTCCCGACGTAGCATTTCCTGCATCGCGATGCGCAGATTCCTGCGTCCGGACGTAAAAATCTGCCCCTCCCGGAGCGATTTCCTGACTGATCCGGGCAGACTGGCGGGCGATGCTTCCACCCAGCGCCCTGCCCTGCATGGCCATCAGATACTTGCTCATATCGAAGGTTCTTATCTGTCCGGCGCGCTGGGCTGCATCCATCAGGTTGATGAGCGGAGCGATGGTAGGGTTCTCCAGGGCTGCATTCGATGCCACCCACTCCTTGCTCCTGCCTCTAGGTCCCTCGCCTACGATAACGGTAGGATGATCTACGTACCCGCGCTTACCTGGCGCATACTCGGCGTTGAAGTGTTTGCCATCCTGCTCGCGCTCTACGTCGATGCGTCCGCCACTCTCGCGTCCGCTTGCCACACGGGAACCGGCAGAACTGGTTCCGCTAGCTGATCCGTTGAGGGTCATACGCTTCACCTTCTGGCGCTCAGCATTTGCTACAGCCAGCTGGGCTGCACCGGTCACACCCATCAGGGCTGCAGCAACACTTCCGGCAATCGGGCCCAACTCGCTGTACGCCTTCATGATAGATACTGCAGTATTAGAGATAATCTGAGCTACCTGCATGGCGAAGTTTACGTCAGCATACTTTTTCTGTATCTTCAGCTTCTCGTTGGCTTTTTTCTTCTCCAGTTTCTCCTGGAGTGCCGTATTTCCCTCGGCAGCCTTAATCTCTGCATCATACTTTGCATCGACGTTCGCCATCTCTGCATTCTGCAGCGAAGTCACGGCATTACTGAAGAGGTTAGTATAGTACTCCGCCTGCTTCATGAAGGACTCTTTCTTCAGCTGCTGCACTTTCTGCTCATATTCCTGCTGAGTGATATATTGGTTGTCGAGTGCCTGCTGAAGTAATTCAAGTTGACGGTCGTATTCACTCTGCTGGTCGAAACCGAGAGCCTGCCTAGCCTGCTTCTCCTTGTCAGCCTGCTGGGCAAGCTGCTCATTATGCTTGGCTGTATACTCCGCCTCTATCTGATTCTGCACATCTTTATATGCCTTCTCCAGCTGTGCAGTATCTTCCCCGTTCTGCTTGGCCATGTTGAGCGCAGCCTGATAATATCCCTTCAGAACTTCCAGTTTCTGGTCGCGTTTCTGTTCCAGGGTCAGTTCCTGCTGCGTCTCTCCTTGCTCCATCACCTTTGCCAGGGCATCCTGGTAAGCCTGTTCTACTGCAACCTGCTGCTCGAAATGAGCCTGTTCTGCAGCCCGGAGGTTCGCCTGCTGTTTATCCTGGAGCGCTTTCTTCTTTGCGTCATCAGCAATTCCGATATTCTGCGACTGCTCGCTATACGAGGTTTCGATGGCGAGGATGTTGGCGGTATGCTGGGTCTTCAGAGCCTGCATGGCGAGGTCGTACTTCTCTTGAGACACCTTCTTCTGAGCTAGAGCCATGTTCCAGTTGTTTACGTCCTGCTGGTAATCCTGATTGGCTGCATCGATATCTGCCTGTCGGTTTTCAGAAAACTTCTTCGATGCGATATCATCGGGATTAGGCTGTGTGGTGGTGTTTGTGGTTCCGGTATGGCCACCTGCTCCGGTATGATTGCCCGTTCTGCCACCGCCGCCACCGCCGTTTCCTCTGGCTTTTTTAGGAGTCACAATACCGATATCCGCAATCTTGGAGTTCAGCTCATCTATCTTTCCGTTTACGCGGTCTATCTGCTGCTCAGTCTTGTAGAGCGCCTTCGCGGCATTTGTTTCTGTATCTGTGCCGAAGAACTTGGAGACACCTCTCATAAAACTGTTCTGTGGATGAAGGATGTTGTCTGTCTTTACATCATGATAGGCCTTATTCTGCTCATCCCACTTATCTTCCAGGTCGCCTTTCTGCTTATACAGATCCACCAGTTTGTCCTTGTATGCCTTCAACTTGATTTCCTTCTCCAGAGAAACGAGATAGTCATCGATGGCACTCTTGTTGTCTTTGGTAAGTCTTCCCTCTTCAGAGAGCAGTCCGTTATAACCAGGAATAATCTTCTTGAGTTCATTGAGAGCCTCCCTTCTGCGGTCCATGGAGATTTTCTCGTTGCGCATGGTTTCGTTGAGCTGTTTTACCTTGGCGGTCTGCTCATTCACCTGGGCGTTCAGGTCTCGCTCCATGGTTTCCAGTTCCTTAGCTGATGCGGCAGCTTCCTTCTGCTTTTTGTGCATATCCCATAACTTCAGGGAGAGTGCAGCTACTCCTGCAGTAATCAGACCGAAGACGCTTGCCTTCATGGTGACGTTCATGGCGGTCCAAGCATTCTTGGCAAGTGTCACCCTGCCCGTGAGCAGGTAGAAGCCCGCCTGCAGAAGTTTCATGAGTCCGGTTCCGGTAGCGCAGATTACGTTCCATGCCTGCTGGGCTGCAGCAGCACCCTTGGTTACAACGATATTTGTCTTGATGGCGTTGCTGGTAGCTATCGCTACAACTGTGAAGGCTGTAAGCAGAATGCCGAGCGTCTTCACCACGCCCTGATGCTTTACGCACCAGGAAATGAGACTGATGGTGTTCAGCTGCATATCTGCATAGGCATCGTCCCATTGTTCCTTGAGCGGGAGGATTTCGTCTCCCAGAGCCTTCTGGGCGTTCTGCAGTTCTACCGTCTTCTGGGCTGCCCGGTCGGCTGCGCTGATATAGGTCTCTCCTGCTTCGGCAAGCTGGGTATCTACAATCTCTGCCACAGCCTTCATGAAGTCGCCCGTCTCCTTGGTCTTCTCCGAGATTTCTGCTGCAGAGATTCCCAGGTTATCGAGGATTAACGGGGACTTGCGGCCGAGACCGGTCACGATGCTGTCGGTCATGTAGTCTACCGACTGACCCGTCTGCTGGGCTTTCAGCTGTGCAAACTCCAGATACTTGCCCAGATCTTCCAGCGGAATGCGGAAATCGTTAGCCTTTACGGCAGCCGTCATCAGCTGCACATCGTTTACGGTTCCCTTGGTTGCCTTGCGGAGGTTGTCCAGCAGGTTCGGGTTATCCATGGCATTAAAAGCCTTGGTAACACCATCTGCCTGTTCTGCCATCTCTACGCCAGCCCTGGCAGATTCCAATACGAAATCTTTCAGTTTGGATGCCTGTTGGCCCAAAAGGCCTGCGAGCTTTGTTGCCATGGTTCCCAGGAAGATTCCGTTCACCTGGTCACTTGATGCAATCTCGCCAAAACTCTTGGCGTTCTGCTTCAGTTCTGATATACGGGAATTCACGTCCATCAGGCGCCGTTCCAGTACACCATAAGCCTCCGGATTGAGCGACTGCACGGTATTATCCAATTCCTTCTGCAGGCTCTTCTGCTGTTTCTTCAGCTGCACCATACTCATATCCAGGATATTAATCTGACTGGTCTGCTCGCCTATCCGGCTGGTAAGCGTGCGAATCTCCTTACTGGTATCGGAGTACTGCTTCTTCAGGTTCCTGTAGGCTTCCGTCTCTTTTCTTCCGGCTGCCTCCAGGCTGATCATCTGGCTGAGTCGTGCCTTATTCTCTGAGCGCAGCTTCTTGCTCTGCTGCTCCAGGGTGTAGATGGCTTTCTGCGCATCGGCAGTCTTCACGTCTACGGTATATCGGATTTCATCTTCCGTTAAATGTTTATTTGCCATAACTTATGATTTTTGTGGGTTGAGTGATTGTTCCAGTTCCTGACGTATACTGTTCCGTACTTCGTCGTTGAAGCCATAGCGAAGCTTGGGGAACGTTTCGTGATACAATACACCCCAGACTACGCGGTTATAGAGTGCCAGGTTCCTGCGCTTGAACTTGCTGATGCGGTCGTTGCGCTGCCGGTACTGCATATCCAGAAAACGGAGATAAGGAAGGATGCGCACGAAGATGGTGCGGTTCTCGCCCGAGATCTGACTGTCGAACGAGTGAGCGGAAAGCGTGGTGAGCAATCGGCCGGTACGGCGCTTGTAATGATTGCGCACCACGTTCTCCTGGGTAGAGTATATCTTCAGGATGCCTTCCTGAAGAGTCTCGTGAACGAATTTCTTTTTAACAAGACTGTCTGTTACCATATTCTTTATACATTACTAATTAGTAATGCAAATATAGTAACAGGCAGACGAAGGGCAAAGGACTCTTATCTGAATATTACCTTATAGATAGGAATACCCAGCAGAGGGGTGAGCATGGTGCAAAGGCTGAGGTAAAACACCCATAACACGGGATTGCAGGAACCCACAACAAACGGACCCACCACAAGCGCGATGACAAACGACACAAACATAACGAAATCGAAAAAACCCATAATCTATATATTTTAATGTGTTACTAATTCTCGGGTGCAAAGATACACCACTTTTTCTGAAAAACCAAATTTATGCTCCAGAAAAAATGGCCACCCTCACGGGCAGCCATCCTTAATTAGAGATCTGACTTAAATATTAAAGCTTTATTACATGATAGAAAACTATTTTCTATATAACCAAAAAAAATCTTATTTCTTGCAATATTGCAGATATGCCTCGTTATGCCGTTGAATGGATCTTCGAGATGTCAAAGTCTGCCTCTTCCTCTTTTTTGCTGACACGCCTGAGCATAGTGTCGATAGCTCTACTCTTCTGCTCGTTGTTCGGGTGTACATACAAGTTGAGCGTCGTGCTCACATCGGCATGGCCGAGTATAGAGCTGACGGTCTTTATGTCGCATTTAGAAGCAATGAGACTCGTGGCAAAGGTATGGCGCAGGCCATGAAATTTTATGCGGGGCAACTTTAACTCCTTACATAATCGGTTGAAATAACAGCGTAATACCCTTGGCTCCGTTGGAGACGCATCGTTGCTCACGACATAATAGCTCGGTACGCATATCTTGGCGAGTGGACGTACAAACTTGAGAATATCTTTGCTCAAAGGAATCTCCCTGTTTGAGTTGATGGTTTTCGTGCTGCCTACCCTTACCTCTGTCCCCTTCTTGCCGTTCAGTCCATCACAAACGCTAATTCGTTCTACCGTTCTCTGAACATGTAAGATTTTGTTCTGAGTATCGATATCGCCCCATTGGAGACCTGAAATTTCACCAATTCTCATCCCCGTCTCCATTACAATAAGTAGCCCCAGGTTGCGGAAAGTGAAATTCTCTTTGAGATACTCTATCATCTTCTTCTGGTGCGCAGGACTCCATGTTTCGATCCGCAGGCTGTCCTTGATTCTTGTAGGATAGTTTATCTTCCAGTCAATCGGTAGCTCGCACCATTTTTTCTTCGCCCCGAATCTCAGCAGCATCTTTATGACAATAACTATGTCTTTCACTGATTTTACTCCCACCCCGCCCGATATTTTACCGTTGACGAATTTCTGCAAGTCTCCCTCTGTTATGTTTTCGCTTTCCCCGAAATACGGAATGACGTGATTATTGAGGATTAAAGCATAAGCAGAGGAGGTCGATTCTTTTACATATTGACGATGGTCTTCATACCACGCCGCTGCGATTTCCTTTAATTTCATTGCATATTATGATTTTTTATTTTATCAATTGCCAGTTCCTTCGGATTGTATCCTTTGGGTTGGCCTTAAATACATCGGAAAAACCCAGTCCGTCATCTGACTTATTAAGCAGTATGTATTTCTGGAAAATTCTCCCCCCAAGTACATCGCCGTGATAGACATACCCCATCATGCCTCGTATGCTCATATTTAGCAGAAGCAAAGGTATTGCCCTATCCGACAACTCCCAACAAGTTACCATATTCTCACTTGGAAAATATTCCCATGGCAGTACTCTTCGGCACCTTTCCCACCATGCTGATATCACGAGAGACCCCGTGCCAGCGGTAGGTTCATGAATGGAACCGTGGGTTTCGCAAAGTGTAATTCGGCTGACGATGGTCGTAACTTCGCGTGGCGTGAAGTCTTGTTTGTTTTTCTTCCTCTGAGCCATTTCCTTCTCATATATAGTTTGAAACCAATCATACGACATATCGTACTCATTAAGCTCGATTAAGCTGCGATAAACCGCATCTCGCTTTTCTTTGTCAGAAAACAGAAGGCGGTTTACCGCCGCCGGCAAGTCCATAATATCAGTTATACCAAACAAGCCTAATAATATATTTTCATTCATAATCGAGATAGCCTTAAACCTTATGTAATCAAAACTCTGCTTGTTCATACAGCTATCGTAATGATAGCTGTATGAAAGTATGTAAAAACCAAAAAAATCTTATTTCTTGCGATACTCCCGGAATGCCTCGTAATCCTCCTTGCTGATCTCGAGACAGCAGCAGATGTGAGCGTTCCTGAAATCGAGATCCTCCTTATATTCGGAATTCTCGAAGAACGCACGAGAACGAATAAGGGCATCCACCAGCGGGAACTTGTCTCCATCAGTCTCTACCACGAAGTCCTTCTTGCAAAATACATCACCGGTCTTAAGAGGAATAGAAGCCTCTGCATAGAAGTACTTGCGTGGCTTCTCGCCTGTGAGCAGCTCCGTGAGTTTCTTGTGCATCTCCTTGAGCTGTTCGTCGGTAATGCCCGAGATATACATGCCGTTCAGGCTGAGCATGTGTTCACGTGCCGGCTTGCCGGCATTCATAACCTCGCACTCCTCAAAGATAGGGTGCTTTCTTTCTTCTGCTATGTTGGCTGCAACCTTAGCTGCAGCATTTTTATTCTGATTTTCCATAATCTGCTTAATTAAATTATTTGTTACTATCGTTATTATTCTACTCCTCCATCTTTAGGCCTTGGTCGGCTCCATCCTTCCGGGCACATTTGCTGAGAGTATTCGGCAAGATTTGCCCCCCAGAATTGCGGTAAGCCTCGAAAATCTTGTGACGCTTGCTCTGCAGTTCGAGGTTCTTCAGAGCATGATTGCTCTTGGCCTTCGCCATACCGGTAAGGTAATCCTCGGCAGCCTTGCGTCGGAAGTCGCGAATGTTGCGTTCACGCTCATTAAAGGAAGCCTTCTTGCGGTCAATCTCCTGTTCAAAATCTACCCTATCCTTCTGAAGGGCCTCCATGTTTCTGCCTGCTATATCCCTCTGGAGGTCGCACTCACGCTGAAGCTTGATCTTCTCGTTTTCGAAGTCCTCGCGTTCCTTATTAATAGCCTCGGTGTTCTTTACTAGCTGAGCATGGAATATCTCAGTTGCCATTATCTCTTTAGCAGTTTCTACTGCTCCGTCTAATACGGTCTTGATATCTTTTTCGTTACTCATTTTAATTTGAATTTAATTTTTTCATAATTCTTTTTGTGTTAAAATTCTCACGGTGCAAAGGTACGAAATCTTTGCTGTGCGTCAAAGGACAAACATATGAGTGATGTTTGGCTATTTTTCACTCATTTCTTCTATCGGCCGCCAATATACTGCGAAGGTGTTGCACTCCATGAAACAGTCAGCATCGCTTTCCTCTGTCCAGATGAAAGGAATGCCGCCATCATAGCGCATTCCTTCGGCGAGCATTACGCTCTCGTGGTGGTCATCGGGCGTGCGCGGATCATGGAATCTTACCTTGGCTCCATTCTTGAAGCCGGCGACCACCTTCAGAAACTCTCTCGACTTGAAGATATACATCCTGTTCTTGAATATCACGAACTGAAGCAGGCCGCTATGTGTCATGTGGCATACCTGTTCGCTCAGCTTCAGACCATCTTCGTGAGAGATAGAATTGCAATCCTCGAAGCCTACACGGGTAATCGTGGCGTCGGGATAGAACATCTTGTACTCGGCAAGACGTTCCGCTACATCTGTAAGCATATCAATCTTTGCCATAGCTACATCACCTCCCCTCCCATAATGAAGCCACCTAATACAGCTACTGCCATGAAGGCGAAGAAACCTGCCATGGTCATAGCTACTTCGCCATACGTAACCGTCTCCCCGCAAAGGTAGGAGAAGGTCTCGCTCTTGGTCTTGGCGAGCTTCCTGATTTCACACTTGAGAGCCTTTATGCCCTCCTCTACGCTGATGCCTGCAGGGCGCACCTGAGCATCACTAATTAAAATAGAATTCTGCATATCGCATCTTCTTATTACCATTAACAGCCGATTGTACAAAAGGGTGGCGGCTGCATTCCCCGTTGGTAATAAGAAGATGACTTATCCGGATGGACATTTCAATTCTTACGGTTCATGCAGCCGCCATTTATTGCGAGAATAATTTCTCCAATTAGGAAAATATATTTTCCCAGTTAGGAAAAATATTTTTCCCGATTAGGCATAAAAAAAGCCCGCGGCAAGAAGCCATAGGCGAAACGGTCGCCCAGCCGGATTGTTTACAATCTTCTTATTACCGTCGGCAAAGGTAAGAAGAATATCTGAAACCGCCAAATAAAAATCGGGAAATTTTCTCACGATGAGAATAATTAACACTTAAATATGCTGTAGAGCATAAAAATGAGGGGTTTGGGGAATGAAAAGCCCCGATGCGCTGCTGCACCGGGGCTGATATGTTATTGTTCGCCTTTCTGATAAATTGGCGGAATCTTATTCAATACGAATACCACAGCAAGACCGATAACGGTGGTTACGCCTATAATGCCGGCTACGGTATCATGGCCATTCATGGCAAGGCTATAGGATATAAACCCGAAGAAGAGGATGAGTATGGTGGCAAGAACCTGCCCCAGCGTGCTCTGGAAAAACTTCTTCTTTACAATGGTCTTCTCCATATCGATGCGATGGTCTACCTGCTTCTCGGTCATCGACATGATGCGGTCGGTGGAACCCTTCAGCGTCTGCTCGTATGCCTTGAAATCTTCGGGCGAAGGAAGAGGTCCGCTGTACGACCGCTCCTCAATGGCGAGCATCGTAGAAACTATCACTTTTCGCTTGTCTTCCGGAAGTTCCTCCAGGATATCATTGATATTGGCAAGAATCATCTCTCCGCTACATTCTTTCTTATCTGACATAAGTCGGTTTCTGCTTTAAGTTCATAACCTTTCTCATATCATTACCGATGGCCTCCCAGTCCTTTCTCAGATCTGAAGCATTATCGCCCTTCAGATAATCGTTGAACAGGCTGTTGTCTCCACCCAGTCTTCCCAGGCTGATCAACCCTTCCAGTAAATTATTAAGTATTCTCATATCTTTTTTATTTTTGAGTGTCCACGTTCTGTTACTAATTCTCACGGTGCAAATATACTATTATTTTCTGAACAGAACAAACGAAAGCGGGTATTTAACACAAAAAACTTGAAAATGGGAATGAAAAGCCCCGATGCGTTGCTGCACCGGGGCTGATGCGCCACAAGGCTATGGCGACTTCTGTCTTATGGGGAACGATGGCCCCAGCCTCATTATATCCTGTCCGCTGCAGCACGCAAGCGATTGGAAACATCGCAAAGTGCTCCACGGAGCATAACCTTCTCTTCTTCGGTGAAACCACCTACACCACCATTTCCGTCAATACCATCGAGCTTATGATAAAGCCATGATGCCGATTTCCCGAAATAGGTATGTGCTATCTCGCGCCATGATACCGTCATCTGGATATCCTGTATGCGCTGCTTTACTGTGCTGTCCTTAGCCTGCTTCATTGTTACTTCCATAATCTTATGCTTTTTAATGCCCTCCCCGAAGGGAAGGCTGTTGTTAATACTTGGTGTAATACTCTGGTGGCTCAATCATCTCATCAAACAGCTGCTGAGCGTACCATAATAACTGTGGGTTACCTCTAGGGTATGACTTCCGGAAATTTCTGATAGCTTCTATCAGTTCTTCCTCTTTTTCTGTTACTAAAATCTTCTTCATATCGTTTTATTTTAAGACAATGCAAAGATACTACTATTTTTCGTAGTAGCCAAATATTTTATACGAAAAATCGTAGTATTAACTATGTTTAAGCTTTCTGTATGTGAAAAAGTAGAATATGAGCGGGAAAAAGTGTATCTTTGCAAGAAAGAAATGTTTCACCTATTAATATATATAAGGTATGGAAAAGATAATAAGTAACAAGGCCGCCTCCTTTGCCAGCATGGAGCTTGCCAGATTTGCGCTGGAACGGGCAGACCAGAGAGCCGGCAGCATACTGGAGCAGTATCGCAAGTCAACAGACCGCAACTATACACTGGCAGGCTTCGTTATGACGGTATTCATGGCACTCACGGCTTTCCTCGCCACGGAAAAGATGACCCTGATGCTGGTGGCCATCACCCTCCCTCTATGGGTAGGAACCGGAGTGGCGCTGCTTATCCTGTTCTGTAAGGTGATGTGGGTACACGACTTTATGGCGCTGGGAGATGATGCTGCCACGATGCTGAGAGATGACCTGGTAGACGTGGCCATGAACAAAGGATTGCAGGATGATGATAAGGCAAACGATGAATACCTGCATCATCTCGTAATATCATCCATCAGGCGCACTCATAACGACACAGAGTATAACCGCGCCTGCCTTAACAGAAGGAACCGATACGTAAAACGAGCGATGACCGCAATCATCGCCTCGGTAATAGTGAGTGCAACGACTACGGTCATCCTGCTGGCCTTATCTTTTCTTGGGGTTCTCCCCATGACTTGAAGTATCCGGATAACTGTTCGGATCCTCTGGCCAACCATCCTCATTGTAGTTTGGTTTCATAATCATAAAAAAGCCCCCGATGCGTTGCTGCACCGGGGCTGGGTTGAGTTATTGAACATGTTAGCTATGCTAACTGCAATGCGCTGATGCGATTGCTTATTTCCTTGACTGCCTGGTTAAAGATGCCTTTCTGCTCCTGGCTGAGCGTATAGACCTTTCCACGTACCTGATATCCATTGAGCCTCTGCAAAAGCCATGATGCACTCTTGTTGAAATAGGTCTTGGCAATATAAGAGATAGGAAGCAGTTTATAATCCTCTTCATCTATCTGGCTGCGGAGAGCTTTCACTTCGCTCTCCAGGCGAGCCACATTCTCCTCCACGAATGGCTGTGCTACCTCGGCCACAGCATCCTTATCCATAGTTTCCAACTTAGCGATAATTTCGTTTTTTCGCTCTTCGCTCTTTGCATCGGTATTACCGGCAAGCGACTTGTATTCTTCCAATAAGATTCTAACATCTTCCATAACAATATATGTATTTTATAGTCCCCTCCCGAAGGAGGGGAAGTTAAACTTTACTTTCTTTTCTTCATCAGTCTCGAAAGGTCATCTAGGAGATAATCAAGTCTCTTTTCGATTTCCTTCTGCGAAAGACCGGTGAATTTCACGATTCGGAGAAAGTCTTCGATTTCCTTCTTCTTTCTCCCGATTTCATTTTCTAAATCATCTTGCATAGCTTGAAAATTTAATTGATTAAACATGTTCCTTAACTCGATTGCAAAGGTACATAATAATTTTGATATGCGCAAATATTTTATAATAAATTTATTATGTACAACACATTTTTAACGTTTTGATACGGAAAATAAGCGGGAAAAAGCCCCGATGCATCTCGCACCGGGGCTTCCTGATAATTTTGATAACTTTATAAATTTGGAAAACCGTACTCTACAACAAGAATGATAGATTTCCATATGAGAATTAGAACACACGCCTGTGCAATGTTAGAAGATCATATTACTGTAACTAATAATCATGAGTATAAAAAAGATACATCTAATATAAAATTCAGCCAAACTATACCTATAAACACTTAAACCTATTTTCTAAACATAATAATCTTGGGATAAGAGAGCCTGGAGTGCGGGTTCTGGCCCACCACCTCCATGCGCACACCCTTGGTCCCATAGCGAAAGAAGAGGAACCTCTTCGGCACACGATGAACAACCATCTGAAGGGTATCGCGACTCTCGATATGCACCTGCATGCTGTCGCCCTCGATTTCGCCCCGCAGGGTTATCCATGGATCACTCCAGGAAACCGTCTGCGAGACGTCGGGCGGTCGGCAGGAACCGGAAAGAAGCCGACTGCATGTATCGTGAGGAACCGGCCGGATGGCTGCCTTCACGTCTACCCGGGTGGTGGTAGAGGTTGTAGCTGCCGCCATGATCCGGCTGTTCTTTATCTTGAGTTCCTTCCTGTTAACGGCAAGGAGAGAGTCCGGACTGCGTTTCAGATCAGACGTCTTCAACGTGATGGCTGGCACGGAAGCTCTTGGCCTGCCTGACTGCGTGCGGCCTATCTCTACCTTGCCGTTGTGAAGGAGGATATCCTGATTCTCTTTCGTGCGCTCCGTTTCGCCCCTGAGGTCGTGACACTCCTTGAAAGCCACAACCAGGGCGAGCGGAATCATCACTAGAAAAATAACCTTAATAAAACCTATAAACCTATTCACAACAAAAATAACAACAAATAATAACAAAACACTTAAAACTTATACACACTTCCGCCGGATCGTCTTGATAATCGAGGTAATGGTGGTGAGGTACGTAGGATCTGTAGCGTACTTGCACCCTACCCCGTCGCATATCTTCTGGGCAAACTTGAACGGGTCCTTGCGGCATGGCCAGGCATCCTTATAGCCCGGCTTCTGGAAGAGACGTTCATGCTCCTTCAGGCAGTCGCCTACAGAGTCGAAATCCTTGAAGGCACGCATCACGGTATAATACCAGAGATTTTTGCCTGCTACCTTGCACACGGATACGATACGGTCTGGCTCCTTGAACTTCTGTTTAGGAGTCTTGAAGTATTCGTGAGTCTTCACCATGACGATATCTCCGTCCCACTGGCTGCCCTTGGTAATACCGAAGAGGTTAGCCTTACCGATAACCCGCGAACCCCATCCTGTCTCAAGCATTGCCTGGGCAGTAACGAAGGCAGGATCTATTTCTGTTTTTGCCTCCACGGCCGCAGCATACACCTGACGGGCGAAGGCTAATTGAGTTTTACTTGCCATACCTTTATATATATTATATTAATGTATACCTATGATGCATCATCGGGCGCATCTTTTTCCGAAAAGTTGATAGGCCCGCCGCCGATGTAGTCTCCCTTGTCGTTAAAGTCCTTCATGCGCTTTACGAAGTTCTTCGGAAATATCGGATATATAGCCTGTATGTTCTCGATAATGGAGAATATCTCGCGTACCATCATGAACACGCAGATGTAAGTTCCTGTCCATTGCATCGCGCCGACAGTAGAGCCCTCTACGGTGGCATGACTTGCAAAATTACTCAGGATCATCAGGAAGATGTAGATTACAATCTTCTTCGTGAACCTGGAGAAGAAGGATTCGCTAGACGCATCCTTGTGGATAAGATGCTTCCATACACCAAGGAAGGTATCGATAGAGATGGCTATCGCTATCCACTTGGCAAACTCCCAGTCCTGATACACATACTGGAACCCTTCCGACACAGCCGTCAGAGGGAGCGAGGTGATTGCTATCATCGGTATATTTCGTTTATATTGTTTCATAACATTTCGGCCTTATGTTTTTTAGACATTGCAAAATTACACAAATATTCCGGAACCGCAAAGGACGCTAGCGCACCATCTGTCGCGACAGCCGGTGAACATCCAGGATATCTGCACCTGTGGCCGAAAGCATGAGGGTCCAGCCGTAGCTCTGGAGTTCTGCAGATACGAACGGAATAATCTCGCAGGTAGTAATACTCTCCCGGTCCATCCAGTAGAGTCCTTCCGTCTCCACATCTGCCATGATACGGGCATGAACCTTCGAAAGCATCTGAAGGGTGCGGTCGTTTGCTATGACTCGCTCGAGCATATCGGCATGAGCAGATAACTTCATTGCTACAGTTACGGCTATGCGCTGGGTACATTGGAAACTCCTGCGCCCATCGCTCTGCATATCCACTTCTCCGTAATCTACGAACAGGAAGGAACCGGTAAGCTTATCGATGCGTTGCTTCAGTTCGTCGAACGACTGGCCGTAAACGTAGTTTTCTATCTCCGGAACCAGTTCTTTCTCGGGCATCTCCTTGATTGCCTTGAGCACGGTAGCATATTCTTCCATACTGCTCTCGCCCTTGTTGGCAATACCCTTCGTAACTCCTGCAGTAGCAGGAAACTTGGCAAAATATTCGAATAAATCCAATAACATAGGCTTTTATAATTTTGTCGCAGAGAGTGTTTCCCTGCCTTGGTTATATAATCTTTTTAACTATCTCCAGAGGTAGCCCTACCTCGTCTGCTATCTTGGCCAACTCCATGCCGGTAGCCTTCAGGCTCTTTACTCCCTCGATGGTTTTCTTCCTGAGAATGCGGAGATAGGTAAGTACGTTCAGCTGTTCTACCTGACGGGCATTACCCAGTCCATCCTTGGAGAGATCGTAGAGCGCATCGGTTGCATCGGTAGTAATACTGCTGCCCTCCTTAGGTATAAACTTGGTGAGCAGGGAAAATTCTGTCTTTGAAAAAAGGAAATTATTTACTGCAGTAAAGTTCAAAGCTATCGCCCGGAGTGTGTTGACAGGCAGTTTCTTGAACTTCAGAGCGAGTTTCTGCGCCTCTTCCGAGGAATATACTTCCTTGTCGAAGTAGAGTATCGCAGCCAGCAGAGGAAGACTTTCCTCGCCCATATCGAGCAGCTGGCGCGCCTCGATGTACTGAAGGGCCGTGAGCGAACAGGTGAGCGACTTGAAATCTGTATTGACCTCATAGCCATAATAGGCTTTCTTGTCGATAAAGATAATCGGCAACTGCTGCCGGCAGAAACAGAGATCGAGCACGAACTTATCATCTTTCTCCTGGAAGATGAACGAGAGCTGACTGGCTATAGACATGAAGTTCTCCAGGGTTCGCTCATCGCGCTTAATCTTGTTCAGGTTCCATCCCTTCATGTAGCAGAGAAACAGACATTTCACAGCACCTGGGGAAAACTGCCCACTCTCCATGAGAGAAAGCAGCTCCACCAGCTTCAGATATTGGTCAGAAGTGAGTAGTTCCCACGAGTTCGGAATTTCATGTTCTATTCCGTTTGCTCTTACGGTTATCGTCTTTTTCATAAGCTTATGGCATTAAATACATATTGTCGTCCGGACGGTTCTCGGCAGAGAAGGAAAGAAAATCGTTTCCTTCCTGGGCATCGAGGAGCATATCCACATTATGCAGCAGATCTTCCACCTCCCCGTCTAGCTGTGTGGCGAGCTGCAGCGCACGGCTTGCCTCGTCGCTGCCTGAGCGGGTGGCGGTATTGTCATCGAAGAGGTTGCGGATGGTGGCAGGGAACTCCAGGATATCGAATCGTCTGAGAGCCTTCGCCACCGTCTTCTTCACCAGGGCACGCTTCAGCATGGGCAGCGCCTTCTGGGCAAACACAGCAAACACCTGGTCTTCTCCTCCCTGTTCGAGTCGGTCGAAGTAGGCGCCTATGCTTTCGTCGAGAACCTCTTTTTGAAGAGGAACGCAACGGAAAAAGAAGAGATACGAGAGGTCGATAGGATAAATTTCATCGAATTCATCGGCAGTATCTACCTTCAGCTTGCTGAGCATCTTGTAGTAATTGGTCTTGCGCCAGTCTTCCATGGCAAGACGGATATCGGAAGGATCATCGGCACTTATCTCTTCAGTAAGTTCGGAAATCAGCGAATCCATCGCATTAAAGTAGTTCTCCATATAGGAGCGCTTCATGCCTTCCATCTCGTACTTGTAGAGATTGATATCGTTTTTTCTACGGTTCACAGCATCGAAGATAATCTGGGTAGCTAGCGTAAGGTTCGCCATGGCAGCACGGAGAAAATCCTTGATGCCGCTCTCTTCTTCCTCGATACCGACAATATCTGAGAACGTATTGTTGCCGATGATGGCAACAATACGTTTGCGCGCAGCTACGGCAGAGCCCTGAAGGCTGTCGAAGTCGGCGCTTGTATCTGCACCAGGTGCACAGTTGCAGAACTGCGCATAACTGGTGAAGAGATTATTGAGTTGAAATTTCTTGTTCATGCCTGTTGCTGGTTAAGTCGTTGGGATGGTGTTATATCTTCCTGCCGTTGTGGAACCTCGCGGTAGAACCCTAGTCTGCAGCCCTGCTTGTAGAGTTCCGGGAAGTTCATGCGCAACGCCCAGTTGAGCGGTTCTGCGCATACTTCGTCCTCCGAGGTGAGCGACATGATGTAGATGAGATAATTATAATAGGTATCACTTCCACTCTTCGAGATGACTCCATCTTTATCTACTGCAGATATGGCTGCATCGAGACCTACCGAAGACAGAAGGGCTTGTTCGGTACGCTTGTCGTAGGAAATGAGCGCCTCGATATATTCCTTATACTTGAGGTCGATGGTCTCCACCTTCCACGACTGTTCGTGACCCTGTGCATCCATGAAGGAGATGGAAGAGAAACCTTTGCCCTGGTTGTCTGCACCTGACAGATAGGAGCTGAACTTGCGTACCTCGTCACGAACATACCGGACCATGCACGACTCCTTGAAGTCGGTTCCGATATCGATGCCGTTATACTTCAGCAGTTCCATGCCCTTCGCCTTGCGTCGCTTATTTTCCTCGCAGAGCTTGGTCATCTGGGTGCGCTTGCTCTGGATCCAGGCGTTAGGGATAATGACATGCACCTTTGCAGCCAGCGAGTTTTTCAGAAAACTGTTAATGTATCGGGCTGTCTTGTTGCTACCTTGGATGTACGGGCGAGCACCCTGATGCGTCTCGTTGGCGCCGTAGAATTCGTCTACAGATTTCTCTCTGTGATGAGAGATCGCAGCATACCGGTAGTTGTCAACTTCGTTAAAGCTAAACTTCGGATAAACCGAGTAACTCGATAAGCCATAGGCGAATCGCCCTACTACGACCTGTTTGAAGTCGCCGTATGAAATCAATTCTGATGCAACATCCTGGCGGGTAGTTGCCAATCTGCAGTAACGGTTCTCCATTGCCTCAAGCGCAGCCACCGGCTTACCCATACCTATCACCTTGCCACGGGTGAAGCGCCATTTCACGAAGAAGTCGCCAAAGTAATAGAAGTTTTTGATACAGGTCTTGCAGAACTCCTCAACTGAAGGAATGCCGCGTGAGCTCCAGGAGTCGAGCCATTCCATTACTTCGGGCTGCTCCTCGTACTTGCGTACCAGCTTGCCATCCTCGATAGCCTGCTTGTATACGGCGAGTCCATGACCATAGAGCATTTTAATCTCTTTGGAATAGAGACGAGGGAGCAGTCGGTTCTCCTTGATCTCCTTGGTCACTTCGTCACATTGCTGGTTGTTGTGGCCACGCATCAACACCTGGTATCCCTGTATACCCAGATAATGATGCTGCTGCATCCAGAGCGTGCCACCGAACGGAGACTCCAGGAGTGGAGACTGGAAGAGCTGGTCTGCACCAAAGATGGAGTCGCCTTCACCTAGCTGGAAGGTGAAGGTATTGCCATCGGCAAGGTAGATGCCGGCGTTGCCATACATGTCTATTTCGTATTCTTTCATAACCAATTTATTTTGTGAAGTTTGTATCCATCTTGAGGGAAACCCATGTACCTGATGAGAATCCGGTAGCACATCTTTGGCTCTCCATCTTCGTCTGTATAGAGAAGATAGTTCTCTCCATCGATGGCGAAGCGTTCCTTCGGCAACTGGGTGCGGTACTTGCAATGGCGCCGTACCTGAAGCTTTGCGCTCGCCTCTCCTCTCGTCCTTGAGTATGGAAAGAAAACCAGGGTAAACTCCCCATCGGGCAGCTTACTGATTTCCCTGGCCCACTGGAGTGCCGTGATGCCATCCATGATGATGTTCTTACTTGTCTTGCTCATAATGATGCGAAGATAGCGAAAAAATATCGCCCTGCAAAAGACCGGCTGCACCTGTTCCCCGTCATATTTCCGAGAATCGTAAGGCCTGCACCTCTCTTTCCCTTCCCAGCGGTGCGTGCTCGTTTGGGTAAGGTGTTTTTGGGAGTTTTTCTTCCAGCCGGTCCGCTTGGGCTGATTATCAGTATTTTAGCATTTATACCCTTTCATTTTCCGTAAATTATTGATATGCCCGTGAAAATTATTACTGCAGAAATGCAGTATCATTCCGCGTTTATATCTCGAAATTGTCCGGTAAATCGGTAGGATATGTACTTAATTCCGCCTTCACGGCATCAGAATAAAGGCCGTAAAGCAGGTAAATCATCGCAGAAGGCAGCTGCGTGGTGAGTCCTGCCTGATTCTTCAGTTGCTGTTTCTTCTCCGAACTCTTATCAAGTTCTATCTTCCCGTCCGTTTTCTTCAGAGGGGATATCATGATGGCAGAGCAGAGGTTCTTACACTCATTCTCATCGATACGGATGACAGGCAGGAGCGGACTGCGTTCGCCGAAGAGCATCTGGCAGAGCTTGAACTGCTGCCAATGGTAGATGGTAGGCGCATCCTCGTTATAGAGTATCACCATGAAGCCATACGACTCCAGGGCAGCCTTCAGATTGAGCGAGTCGGTAGTTATCTGTTCCCGTTCCTCCCTGCGCTTGTTACCGGCACGGTCTGGATAGAGATAGATAGTCTTATTGGCGGCTGCAGATCCGAAGAACTGGTGCACCTCTGCCACGAGGTCGTTGTAATCCTTTGGCAGGAAGGCAAAGAACTCCTTGATGATGTCGAGACGCCTACCGTAATCTTTCTTCTGGGCAACGATGAGCGACTGGAAGTTACCAGGGTCGTATCCCATGTAGAGCGGTTCGTGAGGATCGTAATGTAGAAGATACTCTGCCGTAAGGATAAACCTATCCTTCAGATTCAGGCGAAGAATGGACTCATACTTATAGCTATCCTTGAACTGATGCTTTGCGTGGTCGTAGTTAATGAAGAACTTATTGGTTACCTCCTTGTGACGGATGGCGCAGATAGCCGTGAGGAACTCGTCCGTATCAAGAGTGTCCAACTGAGTCTTGAAGAACTTAGGACCTAGGATATCCTTGTTGCAGAAGGAGGATGCACGGATATAGTAGATGGCATTACGCCTCATATCTGCCAGACGAGGTTTCCATCTCGCCACGAAGGCATTGAGCTTAACAGACTCAAGTCGCATCTTCTCAAGGAGAACAGGGTCTTTCGAGTCTCGTTCCTGCTGCTTGAGCACGAACAGGCGGTAGAGACTTCTGTTAACTTCCAGGGCAACGGTTGCAATCTCCTCGATAAGTTTCGGGTTCACCTTCTTTTCATAATCCTCAAACCAGTCATCTTCGCCGAGGTCGACGCGAGCCGTATCACTCACACCCGTAACACCCTCATAATAAGCAGAGCAGCGCACATTGGCTGGACCTCCACGTAAAGACGGGAACAGGCGGGTTTTGAGTTTTTCTCCACTATTATGCTTCATTTCTTCAACGAAAGCGTGCACGGCATTTCTACCGGCAACAGATTCCGGCTGGTCGCTTGATACGAGCTGAAGGTGGGCGCCATTTCGGAATATCACGCTATGCTTAGCATAGGCTATCGGATATCGGGGTTTCCGGAAGTGGGAAGGCAGCGTGCTCTCTCCTACTACGTAATCAATACCATATTCCAGCATGGATCTCTGTTGCCCGTTCACTACTACCTGACGCGAGAAGTATGCCTGTATGTTTGGCCAGACGTTGGTCATCAGCGCCACGTAGGTTTTGTGAACCAGGAAGGATAGCTCTCCCGGCATATCGTTGGCAACACGTATCAGGCGAGGACCCGTCACACCTTCGGTCTTACCTCCGGCACGGGCAACCTCGGCAAAAAGCATGTTGGGGTCGATGATGTTGGCAAGCAGCTGCATGTTGTTCATGTAGTAATGCTCGAATTCACCGAGGGTATTATCATTCAAAATCAGTTGGCTCATCGCTTAGATCCTCCACTATTTCCGCTTCCTGAATATCAGCATCACGAAGCAATCGTTTCTTTTCTGAACTCTCGATAGGCAAACCATCGATGAGAGAGATATAAAAACCGCGGTTGTACTTGCCGGCAATTTCCTTGAGGTTCTTTTTCTGAAAACCTAATTCTTCCGGGGTAACTTCTGGAGTAATGAGGAACACAACTCCGAGATCTCTATCCGCCTCTGCCTGTTCGGACGCACGTCTGCGGCATTCCAGGGCCTGGTCCATACAGGCTTTCTGCATTTTATAGTCGCGCTTGGCAGAACAGAGCTTGGCAAGGTCCTCGTACTTGTTGGCAAAATCATTTTCCCAGACTTTTATGGCCACATTGCAATCTACATTAAAGTAAGATATTGCCTGATTGATACGAGTCATACAGGTGCGCACATCGAGGGATATCTTCTGCTGCGAAGCAATACGCTGTTTGAGTTTGCGGGCGCCACGGGTAATATTACGTTCATACTCGTAGATTTCGGCTGCCCATTGCAGCTGCTTCAGAAAGGTCTGCACATCCTCTGGAATGCCTTTGCCCTCACCTGTAGTCAGAAAGGTGGTAATGAGGTCTGGATGAACGCTCTCCAGTTTTTCTATCTCGCTTTTCATACGCCAAACAACTCCTTTCTAAGTTTCAGTTCTTCGCGATCCTGCATCCGCTCATTCAGTAGTTTGATGGCATCGAGGTCGCCGTTTGCTGCCAACTCGGCTATCTTCTCGTCTGCCTCGAGTTGAGCCTGCTCTAGTACACCTCCGTTCTTCACCATCGAAACGCAGGTTTCTGCAATCTTTTGTAATTCCGTCTTATCCATCTGATTTATCTGATTTGTCACTATACTGTTCCATTACCATCTTGAACATACGTTCACGCTCCTGATGGCGCTGGAGGTTCTCACGGTCGCTGGCACGTTTGTCCTTGCGATCATCTCTTTTAATGTAGCTCTTATAGCGCTTGATATTGTCGAGCACGTTCTTATGCTTATGAAGAAACTCGGCAGGATCCTTCTTGAACAGTTTTACGAGTTCATCGAATTCAGACATCCCCTTCAGCAATGGATGCTTATACAGGAATTTTCCTGTATCGTTGTATGCCTTCAGTTCCTCGAATGCCTGTAGGTTCCTGATGCGAAGTTCTGCCATGGCAGCCACATCGTTCGCCTTCGGTTTCATGTCCAGGAGTTCGTCGAGTTTCTTCATCTTTCGCCAGGTATTGATGCGGTCGTTATAGATGACGGTTGCCATCTGCACGTCCTCATTATAGAGGTTATCCCAATCTATGTTAGGATATTCCTCTTCTTTTTGGACTACTTTTTTTTTGAGTCCTCGGCATGGTCGGCAGCATCAGGCTGTTCTGATTCCTGTTGATTTTCACCTTCAGGAGTTTCTTCTTCGGTTGAAGTATTACTTGAGCCATCTGCAGGTATCTGTTCTTCTTCAGCTGAAGTATTACTTGAACCATCTGCAGACCCCTGCTCTCCTTCGGCTGAAGTATCACTAGAACCATCTATAGGTTCCTGCCCTTCCCCAGTTGAAGTATCGTTTAGATTCTCGTTTAATTTCTCGAAATAGATTCGATGATCTACGATATCCCCTTCATTGCACTCATCCAAAAGAGCGTAGAGTATTTCGTCTGCATAACGTTTCGGGTCACGGGCGAAACGAGTAAGTTTAGGATATCGAGGGTTTACATCCTCCAGGAGAGCAAGGTCGGCTTCAGCGTGAACAGTACCTCGAAGCTTGTTGAATAATTGTAATTTTTCTCTTCTACTAATCATACCTTATATATTATAAAAGGTGCGCCACCTCTTGTGGCGACACACCTTAAAATTAACTAATAAACTAAATAAAATGAGAAACGCTAAGAAATCGTCGCCTTACCAGTTGAAGAACCTGAAGCCGTATTCTGCTTTGTGACAGGAGCCGTGTCTGAATGAACGGCAGCCTCGGCAGCTGTCACACCAAGAGGATCCTCAGCATACAGGCAAGGAAGGTCTACAGATGTGCGCTTAAATGTGAAGGTGGTGTATCGGCCGTCCTTATCGTCCTTAGTCTCTGTATTATTGAGAATCATAGGGCGCTCAGGTTCGCCGACGATATACCATTGGGTATCCTTTACATGCTTATAAAGAATAATAAACTTACCACCAGCATACTGCTCGATGAAGTTATAGAGAGCCACACGAGTACCACCCATAATGATTACCAGGTTATTCTCGCCAGATGTCGTGATATCTCCCTTCTCTGTCGTAGCCGTGAACGTAGGAATATCGTGTGCATCGAAGAGATATGCCTTCAGAGTGTCGGAAGTAGCCGTCTTAAACGGTATTGCATTGACCATGCGGTCTTTATCCGGCTGAGGGAAGGGCTGCGACAGGTCAACTAAAGTCGTAGGAACCAATACCACCTGGTAAGCAATGGCAGAACCATGGGTATCTCGGTCTGTCACATCTTCGATAGATGTCAGCGCAACGAACGAAGCCATAGAGACTCCTGTGCCACCTATACCGAAGGTAGATGTAGGATCAGATAACATCTGCAGAAGTGAAACGATGCCAAGCAGCATAATGAGCGTCATGAAGAGAAGACGGCCCTTATGCTGGGCATAATGATAACCCTTGTTAGGGTTATAAGTACGAGAACGTACTGGAATATTGTTTTTCTTCATAATTTTTTCTGAAAATGTAGGCGAGGTACGCCGTACCTCACCTACGAGTTAACAATATATATATAATAAGGACTAACGGCCACCAGGAACATTAGGCTGAACAGCCTTGTTAATGGTTCGCTTGCCACCTACGCGACGTTCGAGCTCACGGAACTTCTCGTCCTTGCCGAGAATAACCATGATGTAGTCGCCAGCCTGGCTAGGAGTCCATGCTGCGGTAATATTTGCAAACTTGCCACTATTGGCGATGGTAAGCTGGTGCTGGGCATCATCCTCACCAATCTCGATGCAGTAAGCTACGCCAGCCTTCGCATTCGTGATATTCTCGATAGCGGTTGCTGTAGTAGCAGCATCTGTAATCTGCCAGAAGCCGTTTGCACCGTTGATCTCTGCACCAATAACAGTTGCAGGGAGGTTAGTAAAGATCTGCTGGAACTCGTAATCGTTGGCATCCATGGCAGCCTTGCTGTCAAACTTGCGGCCAGTAAAGGCTGCGCCACAACCTTCCTTCCAGGTACTCCAGGCACGAACCATCTCCATCTGTTCCTCCATCTTCACGGCGAACATCTCGCCAGGGAGGTTCTCTACGAACTGAATATTGCCAGGGACGTCCATGAACATCCAGCAAGACTTGCCCTCGTATGGGAGCCACTTAATCTGAATGGTAGAGTCTGGGACGCGGTTCTTGTAGCCGTTAGGACCGGTAAAGTCCTGATCCTTGCCATAAGTCTCGCGGCAGTTAGCAAGCCACCAGTCAATATGGTTCTCATTGAGATAGAGAACATGGTTATCGATGGTCATGCCCTCAGAGAGATGAGTCTTAACGTCGGTAATGAACTCCTTAACTGCATCCAGCATATTAGCTGAAGTATAAGTATTGTAGCTCTTGTTGGCGAATGGCTTGATGCTGTAATCGTGGATGTAACGGAGCAAGGTGTACCAGATACCTGTACCTGCATTGAGGTAGCTTGACGCCTGTCCTACCTCTGGCTTGACGTAAATACCACGCATACGACGCTGGTTCTGCTCGTCCTGAGCCTTCTTCAAGAGGTTGAGAAGGCAGAATTCAACCATAGACCACTTGATAGGATCGGAGCCCTCCTTATTGAGATAAGCGATATACTTACGCTCAAGTTCCTTCATTGGGCCAAACTTAACCTTAATCATGGCGTCATCAACATAGCCCATCTCGTTTTCGAGCTGCATGCCACCCTTGTAGATCTCACCTTCCTGGTAGCCCTGAGATACCTCATCGAAGAATGCGTTGAAGAGAATGTCACGATCCTGAACACCATAGCGAACAGGGAAGAACTCTGTAAGATTACGAAGCTCAAGGATTCGGGCAATAAGCGCATCCTGGCGAAGGATAACGAACTGGTCACCCAGTCCTGCATTATCCACGCCTGAGTAATTTGTGGCAAACTGGCCGGAAGCGAGAGCTTTGACGTTACCGAGCTCGTTGCGTACCTGGTGATACTTGTAGCGTTCCTGGAGTGATCTCGCGAACGCCATCGCTTCAGAACGGAATGCTTTGCCGTCTGTCTCCTCGTTTGGTGCAGATGCTAAGGCTATCTCAGGATTAGCGACAATGCGGTTCCAGCGCTTTTTCATATCGAACATAGAATGCTCGATACCGAAAAGGTAGTTAGCGTTAGTTTCGAAACCGTTAATAGGAATAGAAGGAGCAGTAACATGAGCAGCAGGTTTGTCATCTGCTGTACTATTAGCCATCTTCTTCATATTCTCAGCGAGAGTGTTGACAGCTGTAGAGAGTTTCTCGAACGGTACATTCTGGCTGTTCTCGTTCTTCTTTCCTGCATCATCATCGTCGTCGCCACTTCCATCGCCGTCAGGATCATCATCCTTTGACTTGTTAGCCTTTGAGACAATGGCATAGAGCTCATTGATCTGCTTCTGATGCTCAGCCTGCTCGGCTGCACTATTCTCCGCAGCGAGGTCATCCATGAGAGTACTCTGGTACTCTTTCTGGTACGCCTCGCAAAGAGCCTTATACTCATCTGCGGTAAGGCTCTTATTCTCAAACTTCTTAGTAAAACCAAGACTCTCGAGAACCTTGTTTAACTTTGCTTTGAAATTCATAAATCAATCATTTAAATATTAAAACAACTTAGATCAAACAAAAATAATATATTAGCTAAATCCGTAAAGGCTCTGCGTCCCCATATAGGCCTCTCCCAGTTCTGCCACCTCTGCAATCGCCTCCAGTAAGGTGCGCTTACCGTCGATGAGACCGACTTCTTCGGCTGGAGCGGTATACAGGCTCTCTCCCTGAAGTACCGGGGCGTCATCATCCAGTTCTGCCAGTTTGGAACGCTGAGATTTCACTTCTGCCAGGAACTGCTCATTCATCGGATCAAGAACATTCTTAATATAGTCTTCAGACTTACCGTCCTTCAGATCCTCGAAAATCTTATTCTTCCGGCTAGAATTGGTAGCCTTCGCTACAATCTTCTTCAGCCCTAACTTCTCGAAGTATGGCTCAAAGTTCCAGAAGGAACACATAGTACCGATGCATCCAACGAAGTCATGATTCGTTGTTGCGTAAAGTTTCTGACCATGACAGCCGATGTAATAGGCTGCCGATGCGCAGTATTCTTCATAGATGGCAATGATAGGTTTCTTGGCGCTTCGCAGAGTCTCGCTCAATCGATCCATGTACCATGCCTCTCCTCCTGGAGAATTGATATGAAGGAGATGAGCGGATATCTGCGGGTTGTTCTCAGCGGCAATAATATCCTGTTCCAGCTGTTTGGAAGAGAAATACCAGTAGCTGTTTGCTGTCACAACTCCGAATACACGATGATATGCGATTGTACCATCATCCAGAGATGGCGAATTGTATTCATCCGTGAGCTGTACACTTTTCGTTTCATCTCTCTGCGATACCTTGGCAGATATCGCTAACAGCGCTTCATGCGTCTCGTACTGATAATATGTATGAGTCTTGAGATACTCCCGAATCTCAGGAATACTCATCGCCTGTTCGGCTTTTTTCTGTTCGAAGCTTACCACCGTGCCATTCAACGGGAAAGCGGCTACCATCAGCTGACGGTAGGCATCCTCAGTAATCCATAGAGGTAGAGTGGAAAGCAGAAGGGTCTGTATTTCGTCCATCTTAATTAAGTTTTCTACAAAGGTACATATATATAATAGGTATATAAAAGACCTTAAAGCAATGGGTTCGCAAGCATTTTGCACTTAACGATAAGCTTCGCCTTATTCAGATGTCTGACGAGCTGAACCTTCGCCGGGATTGTTTCCGTACCTATCTCGTACGTACGTGCATCAGGAAGTCCAACACTTGCGAGCGTGACGATAGCGCTGCGAGGAACCTTTAGTTCGTTAAAAATGCTCTCGTCCGCTATATCGACAATAAATGTCTTACTACAATCCCAGTACACACCTCCATTTTCCTCTGTCATTGAAGGCTCGAATGTGAACGGATCGGCGCTGAGGACTATGTTTCTTTCTGTGCCTCCGAGAGAGGAAATCATTAAAAGACAGGAAAACTCTTTCATAATGCTAAATTTTAGAGCGATTATTACTAATTTTTGAGTGACAGAAATTTGCACTCAGTATGTATTAAAAATAATTAAACACCCCGTTTTTTTTGGTATTTTCGAGGTGTTTTCGGAAAAAGCCGCTGGCGGTAGCGATAAAAGTTCTTCAGGAGCGCATCGGGCGATATAGACCTCAGAGAGTATCTCCTGATGAAATTGTCTACCACATCCTGGTTCCGTAACGGCCTGCCCAACTCTTCATTCTCAATCATGAGTCGGTGAAACTCGAAATTGAAGAGAAGTCGAATATGCTCTTCGATTTTTTTCGCCGCATTACTGGATAGATAATTGAAGTAAGCCGGATCCTTACCAGGATGTCCATCCATCTTTGAGCGCCGTGAAGGCAGATATATCTTGAGATTACAGTCTTGCATGACGTCATGATGAGAGTCTGACTTGGCCATACAATTCCACACCACATGATACAGATCTGTGGTGTATGGTATTTTTACTCCGCCTGTTTCTGGCTCAATTTCTAGCTTTTTTTGAATATACTCTGCCAAATAGGGCTCAATTCTAACAGACGCTGTTCGTTTCGAGAGACGTTTTTTTCTTTCCATATCGTTTTTGCTTATTTTAGCTTCCTACCGTCCTACAATCCTACAAATTGCAGGCTTACGAATGCAAAGATACTAAATTTCAGCGAGTTACACAAATTTAATCAAACATATTTTAGTCCTACGCACTCATTTTTTCGCTTCCTACACGTCCTACAATCCTACAAAATGGGGTATTTTGTAGGATGAGATCTCCGAAAGCACCAAAATGCGAAAATTTCCTATTTCCTACAACGTCCTACAATCCTACAGCATTTCCTACAAAACCACAAAAACACAAAAATACACATAACATACTGATAATAAGATAAATAGATAATAATAATAGTTTGAAAAGAAATGCATTTGTAGGATTGTAGGATTGTAGGAAGGCATTTTTCTGAAAATCATTTTCAAAACTTCGTTTTCTCGGTTATTTTTGGATTTTTAGGGGGTACGGGGGATTTTTCGCATCTGGAACACACATAAATGTAAAGAAATACCCACGCTCGCCCTCCCGGGTTTACGTGGGTAAAAATATGCAAAATTCAACTCAAATTTATGCGGAAAACTTTTGGTTTTCTCGAATATTTTTTGTATCTTTGTATCGTTAAATTGGGGTAGTCTATACCTTATATAAGGTAGTTTTCTGGCTCCTATCAGAACGGTTTATCCCCATTCTTACCTGCGTCAGTCTCGTCAAATGGTATGCTGCCAGGCTTGTATTGCTGGGTATTGATATCAGCATTAGCCTCCCCATTTACTCCTGGAGTACTCTGAGCGACGCTCTCGGCGAGGATTTCTCCTCGTCTGAAGTCGATATTATACATCTCCATGAACTTATCGTAGTCGATGATAATTGCACTTGTAGATGTAGAGCGCTCCTTACGCACTCTTACCATCGTTTCCTGGTCGTCCGGCTTGGCTACCTCGACGGTCTCCTCCCAGGCGAAACGTCTAGATGGTACGGTTCCAATATATGATGGATGTGAGCGAAGATTCTGCTCAAGGGTAGATAATGTCGTATTCTCGCTGTTATACCCACTTCTGTCATATATAGAATACACGCTGCTGAGACGAAGGAACAGAACATGTGTTCCTGGATCGAAAGCGAACGTTTTCTTGTCCCCGTGCGAATCTTTACCGGTAACACTCTTAGGCTGCTCGATGAGCATCTCTCGACCAACGAGCACCTGTTTTGTATCGATCATATTATTGACGGCATTGAAGAACATGGCAAGTTTGTCCGTGCTTCGGATCAGAGAAAGCTGGAACTTGATTTTCTCCTGCACAAGTGCAAAAAACTCATCATACGTGAACGGTAGTTTAAGCTTAGAGTATTGCTCTACAAGTTTCACCATTCCGAGGAAGAGGGAAGCCGTCTTCATGAGTCGGTCCATCTCTCCGGAATTGATTACATCACTCTTGAGCTCGCTGTACGCCTCTTGCTTGAGTGCACGGAAATGATCCATGACTGCCGGTCTGAGCGACAGTACTTCTAGTAATACGTTGGATAATCCTATATTCTTCTCTATATTCTTGAGCTCTTCGAACAGCTTAGTCTCCTCTGGTGTCCTGTTTTTCGGCTTAGGAACCTCGCAGATAATAACACGACTCATCAGGGCGTTGTCATCTCGCTGAGGGGTCTCCTGGCCACAAATGATCACAGGCGCAAATACCTTATCATTCTCAATATCTCTTCCAGATGTCCCGCGACGCTTCTGCTTGCCGTCTCCGTCGTATACTATACCCTTCAGAGCCTGGAACTTGGTATCTGAGATATCTTTATTATTGTACTCATCGAGCACGACCGGGACATCTCGAAATGTACCCATGATGGTGCTCATGGCCGCATCAGTACCTGTATTGAGGTTGAATATCGGAATAGTAGGACTTATGAACAGAGATCGGATAGATATCGCAATCTGAGTCTTACCTGAAGACATTGGACCCATGAAGAAGGGCGCCGTGAAGAGTCGGTCCAGACAATGTATGTTACTTCGGAATGCGCACATCAACGCAAAAACGATAGCCCATTTGCCGTTGTCATTAATCTTATAGACCTTATCCATTAAGGATGCCCATTTTTCAAAACTGACCTGCATGTCAGCAGGAATATCATCGTATGTCAGCTGAGATATCAGTTCGTACTTGTCTGACTGGCGCCCGGATCCAGCGTAAATGGTTGAAAACGCAGGAAGATAATAGTTCATGTGATTATGGGTGACAACACCCAGCTCGTTAACCTTCTCAAACACATATTTTCCGTCCTTGTCCTCGTGGGCGATACCATTGGCAAAGGCGAAAAACTGCTCATCTGTCTTCCGGCTCATTCCCTCCGACTGCTGGTTGCCATATACCTGGATCTCCCGGCACTGAACGAAATGGCGGCTCATATATTCTTTTATACGCCTCCACTGCCATTCTTCTCCGTCTGTAAAGTTCACGCCTTCATAGTTGATAAGAACGTCCTCGATGGTACTCATCTTCTTTAGAGAACTTGACAGCACCTCGATATATAACGGCTTGTCGAAGTAACGACGATTCACCTTCAGCACTCGCTTGTTCTGCTCGAAATCTTCGTTGAAGATATGGAGAAGAGGAACCATATAGAAGTCTGCAACCTGAGAGAATCCACGTCCGTTCTTATTCTGGAACATATAGCAGACTGGTATGCCCTGCTTATTAAGGCGAGGATAATACTTGCACTCACGAAACATCTGTGCGTACTCTCCCTCCTTGACATAACTAGGAACTTCATCACCGTCAAAGTCATCATCATAGAGATCATCCTTCAGGGCATTCGCCTTCATGACATTCTTGCGCTTACTGACAAATGGCTTACGGATCTCGTCAAACTGACCCTTAGATAATCCCAACTTACTGCAGTAATGATTCTTGTTTACGGTGATGACTGTCTCTTCTGCGTAGCTTGTCAGTTCTATACACCTGGTAATGATTGGGACCTTGTCACCCAGGAATCCAGACAACAGATCCCCATGTATACGTATGTAGAAGTCGATGAAAGATTCTACCTTATCCTCGTGCATAACTCTGATTTGCGAGATTCCTGCCTTGAACATCTCGGCCAGAGCGGAGAGGTAACTACTATCATCGCCCGTTGTCGTATCTATACTGCAGCCCTCTTCAGTTGTGGCTAGATAGCAGCAGATTCGGCGGAGGTTCTGAATATCGGTAGCCGACGGAACGCCTGCTACGTACACAATCGGATTATCTCCATAAGACTCCATGAACGCATCGATGGAAGATGTTACGATAGCAGGCTCGTTATTTCTCAGATTATCCTTTAGGTCATCAAGTCCAAAAATACCCTGCAGCATATCCTCTTTCTTGAGATTCTCGACATTACGTCGGATATCCCGAACTTTATCTTCCAGAATAGTCATCTTCGTATCGAAATCCTTAGTCATGCTCTTCATATATTCAAGGCGCAGTCCGGCGTCCTGCACGCATGCTACCAGGTTAGCGATAGTATTCATGGCTGAAGCGATTGTAGCCTCGTCCTTGCATCCGCGAGGAACCAGCATTCTTTTCATCGCCTTCGGAAATGTTTCGGTTGCATCGATTAATTTCTGTTTTACGCCATCCTTGCAGAGCTGACCGTAGCTGTCTGGATCATATCCCTTCGGCAAGCGAACGCACCTGACGCTCGCTCCTGCCGTCAATAACAGTTCACTATTCTTGACGGCAGCCTTAATCCCTGCGCTGTCCGCATCGTAGATCATTACAACAGACTGAGTGAAGCGCATAATGAGTTTTACCTGGTCATCGGTAAATGCTGTTCCCGATCCACCGATAACGTTCTCGACCCCATATTTATGTAGAGTGACAACATCGAACTGCCCCTCTACGAGATAAGCAAAACCCTCTTTCGCTATCGCCCTTTTTGCTTGGAACAGTCCGAAAATATGCCGACCTTTTCTGAAAATGGGCGTCTCTCCGGTATTAACATATTTGCCAACTTTATCGTTCGGAGTAACAATTCTTCCGGAAAACGCAACGACTCTTCCAGACACGTCGTAAAACGGGAACATTACGCGGTCTCTGAAGAAGTCATAGTTTCTCCCGTCTTGAGACTTGCCTACGACTCCAACATCTTCCAATATCTGCAGACTGTACCCATTCTCCACGAGATACTTCATCGCTACATTACCATTCGGAGCATAGCCCACTCCATATTCTGCAAGCACCTTATCTGTATAATCGTAACCGCGTTTTTTAAGGAAGCTCTCCGCTTGCGAGATATTGCCCTGGTAGAACTTTGCGGCAGCAGCAATGGCTATACGACGAGACTCAAGCAATTTATACGCAGCGTTTTCTTCCGGAGTAGATTCTTGTTCCGGAAACTCAACATCAGCGAGCTTGCAAGCTATTCGCAATGCCTCGTTAAAAGTTATCTGGTTGTATTTCTGCAGAAAGTCCAGAACGTCTCCATGCTCACCACACACGAAACAATGGTACGTCTGTCTAGCCTTATTAACCATCATAGAAGGATGACTATCATTATGGAACGGACAGATACCCTTGTAGTTAATGCCCGCCTTCTGAAGATTAATATAGGCGCCTATCACATCAACAATATCAAGTTTACTCTTGACATCGCTAATGAAGTCTGAGTTGATTTTCATATTTCTTATTTTGTTTAGTCGAACAGATTGAGCTGTAGAGAATCGAATGCTTCAGATATCGTAATATTGAAGTATGCTGCCACAGCTTTATACTCTTCTGGTTTTATAGCCTTACGGCCGAAGAAAATATCCCAGTATCTTACCTGGTTAATACCAGTCTCCTTAAAAAAGAACTTGCTTGGATGGAAGTCCTCAAGGTGGCGGAAGCGATACTCAAGCAACTTCTTCAGGCGATTCTCCTTAACAAACTGATGTTTGCCGTCCAACCTATGGCGAAGCGCATATAATCGAACGGCCATCACGGAACGATTGAGTTGTCGGGCCATATCCTCAAGACTCATTCTTCCGTAATTTTCCACCAGGTATGCAATTTCGTTTTTGTTCCATTTTCTGTTACTCATAATCACATATTGGTCTATTAATATACTCGACGTATCTCTTTAACTTGAGACAGAACCGGCCATTAATGCAAGTTCTGCCTTCTTTGCAAATAACGCATTTCTCAGACATAAGCTATTTTGTTTTTATATGCTCCAGGTAATATGCTGCCACCTGCGCTAGTGATCTTAGCTGGAGCCTAGCCTTAATATTCTCCCTATGCCGTTGTACGGTTTTTACAGATATATAAAGACGGTCTGCGATCTCCTGGGCGCGCAAGCCTTTAGATATAAGTTCTACTATATCTAACTCACGATCAGTAAGCTTAGAGTCTAGTTTAGGCTTGCAGATGACACCTTCCATTCTGCATTCGCCACGCAACGGGCACTTGACCTCCTCAAAATGAAAGAAACCGTCTGCGTCGATATCAGGAGTATGTGCGTCATATTCGCCGAAATTACATCTGCAGAACCTAGATACAATGTTGAATTCGTATACCTTGCGATTTAGCTCGCTCGCCGTATACAGCTCACACAGAGCCCTAAAGGTTTGAGGATATCTGGTTTTAATTAGGTCTAGCATCTCCTCGATAACTTCGCGGCTGTCGGCTGTAAGTTCCTGGACAGGTTTGCCCAGTTGCTTATACATAACATCACCTTCTGGTGTATTGTAAAACTCGACTGACTCCATACTTACTCCTCCGGAAAAAGTTCGCTCTCCTGCATACCTAGATACTCAGCGACAATTCCTCTGCATAGAGCGTTCGGCTTGGACTTGCCTTGAATCCATCTGTAGACGGAATTATTAGATACCTTGCATTTCTCCGCAAGTGCTTCTACAACCTTACAACGAGGGTATGGAAGACTCTTCATGTACTCACTAAAACCCATATTTTTTAAAATTTTTGTTTGAAATCATCATTATGTGCGACATTTTTTGTATATTTGCACCGTGAGAATTATTAACACGCTGCAAATATATAACATTTCAGTGATACCGCCAAACATTTCACTGATTATTTTTATATTTTTCAGCATTTTGTTTGAAAATAAGATATTATGAGTACAGAAACAACATCAGAAACTATCAATGAGCGCGTAAATAGCATCATTGAAAAAGAGGGTCACACCATCGCTACATTTGCTAAGAAAATCGGTGTGCCATGGACAACGATCAAAAACATCGTATCTGGGCGAAATGCTCCTAGTTACGATATTATCGTGAAGATCATTAACGCGGTAGATTGGGTTGATGCCAACTACCTGGTAATGGGTGAAGAACTCACGAAAGGCAATCAGGGCAACCTGTTGACAATCGTTGAGAGACAGAATAAGACTATCGAGAGCCAGCAGAAGACTATTGATAGGCTTACCAAAAAGATGTTAGAAAACTAAGATTTAATTGCACCGTTTTTGCGTAAAATGAGTTATTTTGCCAAACATTTATTCTATAGCAATCACACAACTGTTTGAGTATCTGTAACTTGTTTGATACGCAACTCGGTGCATTTTCGGTGTTGTATATGTAAAAACCAGAAAAGCCCTAGTTGATTATCAGGCAGTTATAACGTATCATGCCGGCATATAAAATCGGTTATTTTTTTCACAGCAAGATGATAGGATGCCTTCAAAGCTCCTTCACTTGTTGACAGCACCTTACTCATCTCTGAATATTTCATATTATCATAATATTTTAGAGTGAAAACTGTGCGCTGAACATCGGGCAGTAGGGCTACAGCCTCTTGCAGTTCTGCCTGAATTTGGTCACCATCAAAATAGTCATCGGCAAGAAGACGTGAAGCCAAGCCCGGCTCGTCTTCGGTACTGACATTTACCATCTGCTTCTTGCGTCTCAAGAAATCAAGCGCTTCGTTAATTGCTATACGGTAAAGCCATGTTGAGAGCGAAGACTTTCCCTGAAACGAATCCAGATTGGTCCAAGCCTTAACAAAGGCATTCTGCAACACATCATCAGCATCATCATGATCTAAAACAATATGGCGAACCTTCCAATACAACGGCTCGCCATACTGACTTACCAGTACAGCAAAGCCTTCGCGTTGGGTCTTAGGATCCCTAATCATCGCCAAGAGTTCTTTATCGTTTATCATTGCTTTTACAAATGTGTTGTTTATAGATATTTTCTCAACATATCGAATATTACCACATCAAATCCATACACATCAGAATAATCAGCTATTCTGCCTCCTGCTAACGGATAGAGTGTATAATAGGTTATGAAGAGAGGAACTTGAGGATTAACCTTTACGTTATTCACAACAAGTTTTTTATTGGCTAGCGAATCTGCTGTCATCGAATAGTATATCTTTTCCTTCAGTTTCTCGTTTTTGTCAGCCAATAGAAAGACAGCGAAATCGTACGGTTTTTCTATTCTGATACATCCATGCGATACTCCTCTATCCTCTTGTCCAAACACGCCCTTACTGTTAGTATCATGCAGGAAGACCGAGAAATTATTATCAAAACGGAAGATGATTCTTCCCAGAGCATTCCCCTTTCCGCCCCGCTGGGCTATGCCATAAGCACCAGAAATAAGCATAGATCGAGTTACTCTGTTTAAGTCAACCTCCTTACCTGTTGCCACTTCCCTTACATAGTAGTTACGCGCGCGAAAGTAGCCATGATTCCCCACCCGGTGTATCATATCATGGAGAACGATACTACGGGGAACAAACCATTGAGGATTCAACTCCATACGTTTGATATGACTGTTCAATATCGGGGTTTTGGTTTTACTGGCTCCACATCCTATGCGCATCGAGAGCGTATCCTGATGATCAATAGCCATCAGATGGAACGATGGTATATTGACAACCACATATTTTTCGTGTTGCCAGGGATTATCATACTGTCTCCAGCGGCAACGTTCCATGTTGCAGAGAATTTTGATTTTCATCGCCTTGCCCAGTCCTCCAGCCTTCAATTTCTCCAGCAGTTGATAATAGAAAGGATTCTTAGGCTGTACTTCTTTCAGGAAGGAAGCCACCGAGTCGCATCTAACCATTTGCATAGCCTTCTGATAGAACGCATCATCTGCATGAGCCATTTTTACATCAAACAGGCCTCTGAACCTAACGGGTCTCTTGCTACTATCATAAGGATTGGGAGCAAGAGTATCTAAACGATTGAAAACAAAACTAGGATTCATAAATCCAAAATTCTGCCCCATCGTATATCTGAAGTAAGCTTTGGTCAAGCGATACTCCAGTCGGGCTATCACTTGATTTATCTGATTATCAGCTGAATCTAGATTTAATTCTCGTAACCTGTCAATATCTCGGGCAATAGCATCCACATAGAACCGACGTTTATCAAATCCCATATCCGCTACCGTACGCAGGCAAGTCACCAGGGAGTCAGCCTGACTATTTACCCCATGACGTGTAATCCAAAGCAGACTACCTTTATTCTGGTAATATCGACGGGTATGCAAATCAGCAGCATGTCGGTCTTTATCATTTCGCATGATACTATCCAACAGATTTCTTATAACCTTTGAATTAATAGCATAAGCCGAAGAACGAGAGTTTTTGAACTCATCTAACGATAACTGAAAATTGCTGTTTGGTACTTTGTCGTGGCAAGAACAAAACATCAAACAGCAAAAAATGATAAGTAACGAAGTATGAAAGAGCTTCACTTTCTGATTAAAGTTAAACGGCATTCTAAGGCCTCTATAGTACTATTAATGCTTTACGCAAATTTTGCGCGTAAAGGTATTCCCCACCTTTACAATATAGATACCATCAGCCAATGGCAAGTTTACGCGCTTGTCATTACCTTCTATGCGGAAGGTCTTGATTGTAACACCTGCCACATTATATATTCTCACCACTTGCCCGCTAGCGCCGGTGATATGCATCACGCCCCCAGCATAGTTCAAGTTGATATCTGCCACATCAAGGTCTGCCCATTCTATGTTTCCCTCGTTGGCCATAGCATCCGAAGGAACAGAAAGCGCTAACATTGCAATTGTTAATATTGAAAGTAAAGTCCGTTTCATATATTTTCAAGTTTCGTTAAACCAATAGTTCTTTCTGCAAAGATATATAAAAAAAAGGAAACTTACCGTCTTCCCGACGGTAAGTTTCCCAAAAATTAGCTTTTTTAACCTTTCAGAGGAAAAAAGAAGCCAATTCACATTATTTTCTAAAACAAGCAACACTTTACATGATGCCATCAGCGCGAAGTTTCTGCTGCCATTTCCAAGCAGAAGCCAACACATCCTCAAGCTTAGCCTCAGCCTTCCAGCCGAGTACCTTGTTCGCCTTGGTGCAATCACCCCAAATTTTCTCAATATCGCCCTCTCTTCGTGGACCATACTTCCAATTCAGTTTCACACCTGTAGCTTTTTCAAAAGTCTCAACAATTTCGAGAGTTGAGTTTCCATTACCTGTACCGATATTGAAATATTCGATAGGCTCAGTCTCCTTATCAAGAACACGTGCCATAGCAGCTACATGTGCCTTAGCCAAGTCTACAACATAAATATAGTCGCGGATACAGGTTCCATCAGGAGTATCATAATCATTACCAAAGATAGTGAGTTCCTTGCGGATACCCATAGCTGTCTGAGTAACGTATGGAATCAGATTGTTTGGCACACCATTTGGCAACTCACCAATCTCAGCAGAAGGATGTGCACCTATAGGATTGAAATATCTCAATACAATGCTCTTGATGGCTGCACCACTATGGATATAATCAGCTATGATCTGCTCATTAATCTCCTTAGTATTGCCATAAGGTGAAGTAGCCTTCTGATGAGGAGCCTCTTCTGTTACAGGCAAATTCTCAGGCTTCGGCTGACCATAAACGGTACAAGAAGAAGAGAAGATGATACCCTTTACCTGATACTTTGGCATAAGTTCCAGGAGATTGATGAGCGATACGATATTGTTGCGATAATACAACAATGGTTTCTGTACGCTCTCGCCTACTGCCTTGCTTGCAGCAAAGTGAATGATACCCTCAATATCAGGATATTTCTGGAATACAGCCTCGGTAGCAGCCTTGTCGCGCAAGTCAACCTGTTCAAAAGCAGGGCGGATACCAGTAATCTTTTCGATACCATCGAGTACTTCAATCTTTGAGTTTGAGAGATCATCTACGATAACAACATTGTAGCCAGCCTGCTGCAACTCTACTGTAGTATGGCTACCTATGAAGCCTGTACCACCAGTAACAAGAATAGTTTGTTTCATAATCAAATATAGTTAGTTTGAAGAATTATTATATTTCGTCTGCAAAAATACTGCAAAAATCTGAAAAAACAGAAAGATTTTTCAAAAAAATACTTTTTTCCTTTGTTTTATCTATTATTTATACTATCTTTGCAAAAGATAATAAATAGTAAAAAGGCTCTAAGAAAATGGAAAAAAACATGAAACATTATAATATAGAACAAGACATGAGATATTTGCAGTTGCTCTCTCAGTCGTTCCCTACTATAGCAGAGGCGAGCACCGAGATTATCAACCTGCAAGCCATCCTCAACCTGCCAAAGGGTACCGAGCATTTCCTTGCCGACATCCATGGTGAGTATGAGGCCTTCCTGCATGTACTGAAAAATGCATCAGGAAATATCAAGCGTAAGGTGAACGAACTCTTTGGCAATACCCTTCGCGAACAGGAGAAGCGAGAACTCTGCTCTCTTATTTACTATCCTGAGCAGAAACTGGAACTCGTCAAGCAGAACGAACCCGACATCAACGACTGGTATCACATCACCCTGCACCAGTTGGTGGCTGTATGCCGTGATGTTTCCAGCAAATATACCCGAAGCAAGGTGCGAAAATCGCTGCCATGCGATTTCTCGTATATTATCCAGGAGCTTTTGCACGAGCACACCGAAGATCATGACAAGACAGCCTATGTCAATGTTATTGTTGATACGATTATCAGCACAGGCAGAGCCGATGATTTCATCATCGCTATAGCCAACGTCATCCAGCGCCTGGCTATCGACCAGCTCCATATTCTGGGCGATATCTACGATAGAGGTCCAGGAGCCCACATCATCTTGGACAAGATGCGCCGCTACCACTGTTGGGACATCCAGTGGGGTAATCACGATGTACTATGGATGGGAGCAGCTGCCGGCAATGATGCCTGCATCTGTAATGTGATACGTCTCTCCCTGCGATACGCCAACCTCTCGACATTGGAAGAAGGCTATGGCATCAACCTCGTACCACTCGCTACTTTTGCGATGGAAACCTACAAGGATGATGATTGCAAAGAATTTCTGCCTAAGCTCAGCGGAGGTGCAGCAGCAATGGATGAAAAGACTCAGCGGCTCACCTCTCAGATGCACAAGGCTATAGCTGTCATCCAGTTTAAATTAGAGAGCCAGCTTTTCAAGAAGCATCCGGAATGGAAGATGAAAGACCGTTGTCTTTTTGACCATATCGATTACAGGAAAGGCAAGGTAGAGATTGACGGAAAAGAGTATGACATGACCTCATGCCACTTCCCTACCATCGATCCGGACAATCCAGACAAACTATCTGAAGAAGAGGAAATTCTGATTCAGAAACTGCATCATTCATTTATGGTCTGCGAGAAGCTGCACAAGCATATCAAGGTTATGCTGCAGCATGGTTGCATGTACGCTATCTTCAACAACAACCTGCTTTTCCATGCTTCCTGTCCGCTCAACGAAGATGGTTCATTAAAAGAGATAGAAATATATCCTGGCAAGAAATTCAGCGGCAGAGCCCTGATGCATCATACGGGCATGCAGATACGCACAGCTTTCCAATCAGATTCTGATCCGAATGAGAAGGAATATGCCATCGATTATTTCATCTACCTATGGTGCGGTCCTGACAGTCCGCTCTTCGACAAGAGTAAGATGGCCACTTTCGAGCGCTATTTCATTACCGATAAGGAGACTCATAAAGAAGAGAAGGGATACTACTTCCTGTTGCGCGATAACGAACAGGTTATCGACCATATTATGGATGAGTTTGGGGTAACCGGTCCTAACCGCCATATCATCAATGGGCACGTGCCCGTTCGCACAACCAAGGGCGAGAACCCTATCAAGGCAAACGGCAAGCTGATGGTTATCGATGGAGGTTTCTCTAAAGCCTACCACAACGAGACTGGCATTGCCGGCTACACCTTAGTATATCACTCCCGCGGATTTCAGCTGGTCCAGCACGAGCCATTTACGAGTATGGAAGATGCCATCAAGCAAGGTACCGACATCAAGAGTACCACACAGATTGTAGAAATGTCGAACCGCCGAATGCTGGTAGCCGACACAGATATAGGTTGCGAACTCCGTAAGCAGATAGAAGACCTGAAGGAGCTTCTCTATGCTTACCGACATGGTTTCATCAAGGAATCAGAAAGGAAGAAGTAAGAAACCGAGCATACTACAAAAAAGCCCCCGGTGCTGCATGCATCGAGGGCTTTTTTTCAGAATTTTCTGAACCGCAATCTCAGGGTTTTACTCTTCAGTTGCATCTTACCTCCGGTCATTACCTCCTTGGCAAAATGCTCATTCAGATGATTGATGCCACAGCTACGCAAAGAATCATTCATCTCTGTTAAAAGTACATCGCCTCCATAATCTTCATGCCATTTATTACGATAAACAGATGTAATCAGCAAACTGTCGGAGGTTTGCTCAAAACGCAGATAAAATCCTCTACCATCACTAAAATAATCATAATCAGCAACCTGAATCAGCTTATACTGGCAGCCCCAGAACACGCGCTTATCTGCAAAGTTACAAGTACCCCCTGTAGCTAAAGTATCTACCTGCTCCAGATGCCAGAAACCATCCAAATCACCATTCTGGCTTGTTTCTACCTCACATGAGCTTAGAGTGAGCATCATAACAGCAAGGGAAAGCACCCCTATTATCTTTTTCATATTTTCTATCTTATCGATTATTATTTTCTTTTCGTCAGCAAACCTCTTTTGCTGATGGTTATCTGCATACCGGCATTATGCCCCAGCATCTTTTCGCTACCGAAATCCATCGCATAGCCTGCCTTCAACAGCCACTGATGCGGGAAATCGTAATGACCCTCTACCAGAAAACTTACATTATGATGCTTTTTTGTAAACGGGTTGCTATATGTACCCCAACCTTTCTGATAGGTGCCTAATATACGATAGCCCAACCGTTGTGTAGGCTGGCCATCAAAACCCAGATGATAAGCTATGAAACGGTTGTTTCTGATATCAATACATCCGTCATTATTATAAATAGGCGAACGGTAGAGTGGATTTCCTATCACCTGGCCCCAATGCTGCCATCCAGGATAGATGCTGTGGTTATAATAATCATCAGTACCCGCTATATGGTCTGCGATACCCGATGTACGGTCATGATTGTACGGACCACTCTGATATTTGGTATAGAGATACTCCAGCACCACATTTTTCAGCCAGCGCGAATACTTCAGATTCAGTTCGAAGCCCAGCATAATGTCCTTCAGCGAATACATGAAGAAACGGCGTTTTACTTTCTTATTCCAGTCTGCGCCCTCACCATATCCATTATAGTCGAGGAGAAACATCTGGCTGTGATCTTCGAAATAATGATCGGCATAGATGGAAGCTTTCCAACTGTCAGTGTCATAATTGATACGCATCAGCCAACTGCCCAACTGGTTGCCGGCAACATTGGCATAAGCCCCTTCACCTGCATCAGAGCCCGTTGCCGACAGCGCATGCCAGAAGCCTTTCAGATTTTTCTCGGTAGGAATCTGTACCATACTGTCACCTATTAGACGATATGCATTGCCACCAAACTGAGCAACCATTTCCAAGCCCATTTCTATGCTGAGCGGACAGAAAGCATTCTCGTTTCCGATACGCAGAAAACCTGCTTTGCTGTGATAGAGCATGTGGTCACAATATTTAGTCTGCCGTTTCGTAAAATCATGCTGCCAGCCATCATCCGTAGTCATACCATAAGCCAGATGACCTTTCAGTTGCAGCCAGCCTCTACCAAACGGAAGCGTCCAATATTCAGGAAGCGCCAAACGAACCTGAGGTATCGGACGGGCATTGATACCCAGACACTGGCTACCACTGGAGAGCGACTGGTTTTTTAGCTCCATCGGATATTCCTTGGCACCTGCAGTCAGCACACCATAAAGCCAGCGGGCCTCCACATAAGCCTGCTGCACCACTACATTGCTGGTATAGTTTACCGGTACTGCCACATCTACTCCATATCCTACAGCCCAGCGGCGGGCAGAATCTGCAGAAAGCGGACGAACCAGACTACCTCTGAGATAGCCGTTATTCTTCTCTAAAGAACTTAATCCATGTTTGTTTGCGTTAAGCCACAATGGGGTTTTACCTTTCGAAAACGACCCTTGCATCTCAACACCATATTGTATATCTTCCCGAAGATCTATCTTCTCCGTGCCATCCTCCTCTTGCCACATATACTGTGCCATAGATGGGGCTGCCAGACTGCAAAGGGCAAAACATACACCTACCTTTATCTTATTCATAATTAAATCTATACTTTCAAGATAAAAACGTAATTATCTCTATTATATTGTATATATTCAGAAAAATAAAAAAAGAGCAACACTTGCCTCTCATTTTTTTGAGAACAAGCATTGCTCTTTTGATTGAATTATCGTTTTATCCGAAGTTATCATACATGATGCTCTCAGGATCTACTCCGAGAGAATCCAGATAATCTGTAACGGTCTTGATCAGCATTGGAGGTCCGCAGAGATAGTACTCGCAATCCTCTGGTGCCTCGTGATCCTTCAAGTAGGTATCACGGATGCAGTTAACAGCAAATCCCTCGTAGTACTTCACGCCCTGAGCATCTGCCACTGGGTCCTTGCGGTCCAATGAAAGATGGAAGTGGAAGTTAGGGAATTCCTTCTCAAGCTCCCAGAAGTCCTCAAGGAAGAATGCCTCACCCAATGCACGCGCTCCGTAGAAGAAGTGAAGCTCACGGTCGGTAGTGTGCAGGGTCTTGGTCATGTGCATAATCTGCGCACGCAA
>OGQZ01000257.1_pt1 | contig 45721 bp, 38 predicted proteins | sample 1553321 | NCBI WGS metagenome assembly OGQZ01 (sample SAMEA2579958, study PRJEB22360) | human gut metagenome | reverse complement strand
CGGCGCCGTCGCTGCCGGGCCGCGGAGGGGGGCCACCGCCGTGAGCGGGGAGCGCGCCAGGCACAGGGCCTCGGAGAGCAGGGCCCGCGGGAGAGTCATGCGCGGCGTCGGGTCGGAGAGTCGTGTCATGGCCATCACCTCTCCTCGGAGCGCGCGAACCAGGCCGCGCCCGCCGCCGTGAGCGCGGCGAACGCGAGCGCGCAGACCGCAAGGCCCGCCAGTGTGAGCATGCCGTCCGCCGTGAGCGCCCCGCCGAGCGCCCTGCCCGCCGCGAGTGGCTCGCCGCTCGGCAGCACGGGGATGAAGCTCGTAGGGATGACCATGCTCGCCGACGGCGGAAAGAGCTGCGGCAGCGGCACCAGCGACCAGGCGAAACCACCCACGAGCTGCGCGGCGAGCGGGCAGAAGATGCCCGCGAGCATGCCAAGCCGCGCCGTGAGAAAGAGCCCTGCGGGGATCATCCACGCCGTGGTCACCGTGTTGGCGAGCGCGCAGAGGAGCATCGTGAGCGTGCCCGCGGCCGTGAGGCCCTGCGAGGAGAACGCCGATCCCGCGAGGTAGATGCCGAAGACCACGAGGTTCGAGAGCGTGCAGAGCGCGAGGCACCAGAGCGCCTTGGCCCACCAGGCGCGCCCGAGCGGGAAGCCCAGGCCCAGAAGCCCCCGCATCCGCGTGCGAGCGTCCGCCCGCGCGACGCACGCCACCACGAGCGAGAGAGACACAGGCAGGAAGAGCGCGTACCAGTAGTTCCACGCGCTGAAGATCTGCACGCCCCGGTAGGGCATCGCGCCGAGCAGCGGCATCGGCAGCGCCATGAGCACGGCCAGGCGAACCGGTGCCGCGTGGCGCGACTTCAGGGCCTCGGCGCGCAGGCCCGCGAGCAGGCAGCCTTTCTCGCCCGTCATGCCGCCACCTCCCCGCGTGCTCGTCGCCCTTCCCGGCAGAAGCTCATGAAGAGTTCCTCGAGGTCCTGCCCGGGCCGAAGCGCATCCTCGTAGGCGAGGCGCCCCCCGTAGATGATGCCGATGGTGTCAGCCATCTGCTGCACCTCGGAGAGGATGTGGCTCGAGACGATCACCGTCGTACCCGCCGCCGCGAAGCCGCGGATCTGGTCGCGCAGCTCCTCGATGCCGATGGGGTCGAGGCCGTTGGTGGGCTCGTCGAGCACGAGCAGGCGTGGCCGGGCGATCAGCGCCAGCGCGAGCCCCAGGCGCTGCCGCATGCCCATCGAGAAGCGCCCGGCGCGCTTCTTCCCGGTGTCCGCGAGGTCCACGGCGGCGAGCACCTCATCTACGCGGCTCTCGGGAAGGCCCAGCAGCGTGGTGCGCACGCGCAGGTTCTCGCGCGCGGTGAGGTTGGGGTAGAGCGGCGCCTCCTCGATGAGGCTGCCGATTGCGTAGAGGTCCTCGCGGCGCCAGGCGTGCCCGGCAAAGAGGATCTCCCCGGCCGTCGGCCGCAGCATCCCGCAGATCATCTTGAGCGTTGTCGACTTGCCGGCGCCGTTGGGGCCGAGCAGCCCGTACACCTCGCCCTCGCGGATATGAAGGCTCACGTCGGCCACGGCATCCTGCGCCTGGTCGCCGCGGCCGAAGCGCTTGGTGAGCGCGCGCGTCTCGAGCATGTAACCCATGGGTTCGTCCTTTCTCTTCCGGGCGCGCGGGCCGAGTCGCCGTGTCCGCGTGCCTTACCTTTCGGGTTCACCATCCATGGTGGGGCGCGTTTCTAACGAAGCTGTAACGGCCGTTGGGCTCTTTTGGCGCCAGCCCTTCACGACCCGTACGCCACTCATGGTATGTTTATCGCGATAACAAGGACGGAGGTGCCCGTGGCACGCAATAAGTACCCGGAGGAGACGGTCGAGAAGATCAGGGGTGACGGCTCAGCGAGTGTTATTTTGCGAGCTATGCGCATTGAAAGCGACCTTTCGTGGTATAAACTACTTGCCGGAAGCCGCGGCTTTCAGAGTACGGCTTACGTGTACGTTTAACCTCCGTGGGCGACGGGGTGCCGCAAGGCGTAGAATATCGCCCACCTGTAGGGGCCTGCAGCGATGCGGGCCCCGCTTCGTATGAAGGGGGCGTAATCGATGAAGATCGTATCCATCTCCCAGGACTTCTTCGACCTCGTCGAGGGCGACCGCGAGCTCATGCTTAAGCACAATCGCCCCTGCATCGTGGTGGTGAGGCTGCGTTTCCGCGGGAAGCGCAGGGACTTCGCCGTGCCGCTGCGTTCCAACATCGCCCCTAACGTGCCCAAAGACCAGTACTTTGCGTTGCCACCCCGCCCCACGACGCGCCCCGGCTGCCGCCACGGCATCCACTACATCAAGATGTTCCCCATAACCAAGGCCTACCAGCGCCGCTTCAGGACCGAGGGCTCGGCCTACTACGAGACGCTCCAGCGCATCATCGATGGCAACACCAAGCGCATTGTCTCCGAGTGCCAGGCGTACCTCGACCGCTACGAGTGCGAGGGAAGGCCTCGCTTTGCCGTCGACATCGACCGCATCGTGGGGCTGCTGGAGGGCGAGAAGTAGGGCACCTCGGCTCAGTCTCGAGCCATGCGGAGTCGCTCCGCATTTTTGAACGCCGCGTGTGCGTCCCAAATACTTGAGAAACAAGCTGTGAAGTGCGGTGGCGCGCCCGTGCCCGTGCATAGCCGTCACCATCAGCGTCTACGCGGCGTCGGCTTCAAGTGGAACTGACGCCGCTGCTGTATATGGTTTGCCTTGCTGCGAATGGCGATCAATGCCCGCGATGCTTCTGCTTGCGCTTCAGTTTTCTCTGTTCGTAGCGCGCATCAGCCTTTTCCACACGGCGTCGGCTTCTTGCTTGAGCCGACTCCCGCTTCATCGCTTCCCGCTGTGCCGCGAGCGCCTGTTGTGCCTTGGTGCTCACCGCGGGCCGTTTAAGGGCTTTCGCTGCCTCGCGAGCGCGCCGCTTGGGGTTCTTCGCGGGCTTGCTTGTTTCAGTGGCCTTGTCGCCGAAGAACGAGAGCTTCTCCCATTCGCTTGTAACGAATCGCAGAATCTCCTCATCGGACGGCTCCGCGCCGAAGACGATGCGGGCGACGCGGTGGAGGTTGTCCGCTCCGACATCAGCCCCGCGCTCTTTGTCCACACCGGTCCAAACCTCGTGGGTGTGGCGGTCCAGGGACTCTAGCGGAGGCGGGGCGTCCTGCCCCAAAAACAAATGCAAAAGACGAGCGCTTCTTGCCGCCCAATTGGCAAGAAGCGCTCGTCTTTTCTTAACGCGTTGTATGGCGGAGAGAGCGCAAGTTACGCGAGTGCCCTGCTTGCCAGCTCGGCCGCGCCGAGGATCCCTTGGTCGCCGCCGCAGCCCGGGGCGCAGATGTAGCTCTCCATGTCCTTAAGCTCGGTGGTCTGGATGTAGCCACCCAGATATTCGAGGGTCTTCTTGCGGACGATGCCGTAGAGCTGCTCCTGGTGCATCACGCCGCCGCCGAGGACGATGCGGCGAGGCGAGTACATGAGCACGAGGTTCGCGCACATCTGCCCCAGATAATCCCCCTCGAGCACCCACACCTCATCGTTGCCCGCGAGCTCGGCCGCGGGCTTTCCCCAGCGCGCGGCGATGGCGGGGCCGGAGGCGAGGCCCTCGAGGCAGCTCGCGTGGCTCGGGCAGACGCAGCGTCCCTCCTCGGTGGGACGGGTCCTTACCAGCATGTGGCCGGCCTCGGGGTGCAGCATGCCGTGAAGGAGCCTGCCCGCGCACATGACGCCCGCGCCCACGCCGGTGCCGATGGTCACGTAGACGGCGTCCTCGAGCCCCTTGCAGCAGCCGAAGACCGCTTCGCCGAGGCAGGCAACGTTCACGTCCGTGTCGTAGACTACCGGAATCCCGAGGGCGTCGGCGAACGCGGCGCGAAGACCATAGCCTCGCCACGCGAGCTTGGGCGTCTGGAGGATGGAACCGTAGCGCTCATCTTTGGGGTCGACGCAGGTCGGACCGAAGGCGCCTATGCCCAACGCGTCCACATCGCGGGCGGTGAACCACTCGACCATTTGCGGGACGGTCTCGGCGGGCGTAAGCGTCGGGGTCTCCATACGGTCGAGGACCTCGCCGTCGCCGGACACCACGGCACAGACCATCTTGGTCCCGCCGGCCTCGAGGGCGCCGAGCCTCATTTGCTTTTCGCTCATGTGGTCCTCCTTACAAAGGGACGCCCGCAGTCATGGTCAACCGCGGGCGCCCATAACGTTGGCTTGTTTCGAGGCGACCCTACCTGGGCACGCGGTCCTGCCTTGCGGCAAACGGGGCGAGCACGGCGTGCGGCTCGCTTTGGTACCAGTAGGCGACGGTGGAGATGTCGTCCTCGCGCTCGTAGAGCTTGATGTCGTCGTTGCCGAGGTCCTGGAACGTCACGCGCAGGTCCTCCTTGAACGAGATCGGGTCGGGAAGGTGCCACCTGTAGAGGCCGTGCCTGGGCAGCGCGTCGTCGTTGGTCGCGAGCATCGGGTTCGGGTTCGGCTTGCCCGCGCTGAAGCGGTCGCGCGTGGCGTCGCGCGTCGAGCGGTACGGGTAGCCGGCGAACAGCGTGTTGAAGCACTGCGCCTCGGGCAGCGCGTGGGGCGGCCTGTCGAGGAAGGCCCAGGCACCGCCGAAGTAGTCCTCGGCTCCCGTCGAGGTGACCGTGGGGAACTCCTCGTCGCCGTCGAGGAAGAACTTCATCTCGCCCTCGCCCCACCAATAGCGCTCCAGGGCGCACAGGGCCATGTAGGTGCCGACGTAGTAGCCCTTACCGCGCACGCCGTCGAGCACGGTGTAGTCGACGCCCCTGCGGGTGCTGCGCTCGCGGTTAAAACGGGCGTGGAAGTACATGGCGTCGTCCGGCACGTCGGTGAGCGCGTAGTTGAACGTGTAGAAGATGTACTTAATGAACCCGGGGTGCTCGCTCGTAAGCGTGACCTTGGCGTGCTTCCTGAAAGGCATCTCGAAGTAGCAGTTCATGCCGCCCGTCGGGTTCACGCAGATGGGCATCGAGTTGACGATGGCGCGCTCACCGAAGCCGTTGCAGAAGAAGTCGCCGACAGGGCACTCGACCGAGGGGGTCTCCTCGTCGTCCCAGTAGAAGCGCAGCACGAGGTCGCGCATGACGAAGCTGCCGGCGGCGGTCTTGTCGGGGACGGTCATCCAGATGTGGCGGATGATGCCGGGGCCCTCGATGTCCGCGAGCGTGATGGTCTCGCCGGACTCAAGGGGCACGCAGCACGAGCCCTTGCGGCCGACGCCGAGGTGGCTGGCCGACATGGCGGCGCGGCCCTTCTCGCCCGTGATGTTCTCGGGGGTGATGGCGCGGCTTTCTTCACCGCCGTGCATCCACACGTCTTTAAGGAACTCTCTCATCGTCGACCTCCTCTATTCGTCGTCTTCGCACTCGGCGGAACTGGCACCGTTCACGTAGACGATCTGCTGGCGCGCCTCGTCGACGAGGGCGTCGAAGTCGAGTTTCTCGTCGGGGCGCGCGAGCGCGACCGTCATGGCGAGCGGGAGGTTGACACCCGCGATCACGTGGATCCGGTCGGAGGCGAAGCGGGAGAAGCGCTGATTCACGCTGCCGCCGAGCGCGTCGGTGAGGACGACGACCTCGTCAGTGCCCGAAAGCGCCGCCTCGACCGCCGCGTCGAGCCCCTCGCCGTTGTCGTTCACGTAGGCGCACACGGCGTTGACGACGTCGCTCTTACCCGTAAGGAACTCGAGGGTGTCCTTGAAGCCCTGGGCGAGAAGGGAATGGCTCGCCACAACTATCTTTCTCATTGATTCACCAATCTCTTGGGTCGAAGCTAGGCGAGGATGCCGGCGGCGGAGGCGACCATCGCGAGGACGATCACCACGAGGATGAGGGCCGTCATGCTCGCGTTCTTCTTGGTAAGAAGGTAATACGCGCTTCCCGTGATGGCGGCGGGGATCATGGCAGGCAGGATCTTGTCGAGCAGCGGCTGAATCTCCATTGAGACGTCGCCGAAGCTGAAGCTAATCGGGCAGGTGACGCCGATGACCGAGGCGATGAGGCAGCCGACCACGGTGAGGCCGAGCACGGAGGCGGCGGCAGTGAGGTTGGGAAGCTTCTCGCTGAAGTCAGTGACGAGCTTCACACCCTGCTTGTAGCCGAACTCGAGGGCGTGCATGCGGACCCAGAAGATGGCCAGGATGAGCGCGAACCAGATGCCGGCTCCCACGGGGTTGCCCTCGATGGCCATGTAGGCGGCGATGGAGCCCATGATGGTCGGGATCATGGTCATGAGCAGGGAGTCGCCGACGCCGGCGAGCGGTCCCATGGTGCCGATCTTCAGGTCTTGGACGGCGTCCGCCGCCGCGAGGCCGTCACGCTCCTCCATGGCCACGCAGGCGCCGAGGATGATGGCGGCGAGCCAAGGCTGGGTGTTGTAGTAGCGGAAGTGGTTGTTGAGCGCTTGCTTATAGTCCTCGTCGTTCGTGTAGATCTTCCTCAGGATCGGCGAGAGGGCGTAGGCGACCGAGGCGCCCTGCTGGGTCTGGTAGTTGAAGGTGCACACGCTCATGAGCCAGCGCCAGTTCGCGTTGCGCAGGTCCTTCTTGGTGACCTTATAGCCGGAGGGCTTGCCCTCGGCGGCGGTGATGTTCTCGTTTTCCATGGTTACTCATCCTCTCCGATGAAGGCGTCTGCGGAAGCGTGGGCGGTGAGCTCGGCGTCCTTCTCGGCACGCTGATAGAACGCGATCGCGAGGGCAACGCCGACGATGGCGGCACCGATGATGGACACGTTCAGGAAGGCCGAGAGGAAGAAGCCGGCGAGCAGGTACTGGAAGTACTTAGCGGTGGGCATGTAGCGAAGCAGCATGGCGATGCCGACGGCCGGGAGCATCTTGCCGGCGAGGGTGAGGCCGGAGAGGAACCACTGGGGCATGACCTCGAGGAGCCAGTTGACGGCGGGCTGGCCGAGCGTCACGGAAACAAAGACGGGCAGGGCGGCGCACAGACCGAAGAGCGCGGGGCAGACCCACAGGATGGCGTTCATCTGCTTGAACTTGCCCTCGTTGCAGAGCTTCTGGGACTTCTCGACGACGAAGCCGTTGAGGATCTTGACGATGACGTCGAGCTGGATGCCGAGCATGCCGACCGGCAGGCCGATGGCGAGGCCCGTGTCCGCGCCCAGGGTCACGCCGTAGGCGGTGGCGATGATGGCCATCGTGCCGTAGTCGGGAATCGACGAGCCGCCGAAGCCCGCGACGCCGAGCTGCATGAGCTGGATGGTGCCGCCGATGACGAGGCCGGTCTGCCAGTCGCCCATGACGACGCCGGTGATAAGGCCCCAGAAGACGGCATAGTTGACGAAGATCATCGGGATGCCGTAGTAGTCCACGTGCTTGATGAAGGCCAGCAGGGTCAAAAGGACGACCTGCAGGATAGTGAAGTTGACCATGATCCCTCCTTAGATGAGGTCGGCGACGGAGACGGGCTTGTCGGCGGGCACGAACTGTGCCGTCACCTTGACGCCGCGGGCGATGAGCGCCTTGTAGCTCTGGACGTTCTCGGCGGAGGCATAGGCGCGCTGGGTGAGCTGGACGCCGCCCTCCTTGACAAGAGAGCCGCCGACGATCAGCGACGGGAGCTCGATGCCCGACTCGACCAGGTGAAGGATCGTCTCGGGCTCCTTGGCGATGACAAAGACCTTCTCGCGGTCGTACTTGCCCGCCGCGAAGTTCTTGAGCGCGGTCTCCTCGGAGATGATCGAGACGGCCATGCCCGCGGGGCGCGCCATCCTCATAGTGGACTTCAGGACCTCGTCGCCGGCGACCTTGTCGTCGATGACCATGACTCGGGTCGCGCCCGACACCGGGGCCCACTGCGTCACGATGATGCCGTGAAGCAGGCGATTGTCGATTCGTGCCATAACAACACTCATGTTTGCTCCTATCAAATGAAGTTTTACGTTCGGTACTGCCTCGGCGCTATCCGGATTCGCGCCGGGCAAGGGGTTATCGGATTATTGAGGACGCGCGGTCAGCTTGCGGCGGCGCGGGGAAGGTCACTCGTCGAGCAGGAGGTCCGAGGAGCCGAGGCGCTCTTCTCGCGCCGGGGCGGCGCTCACGCTTATGTAGTCGAAGACATATGCGATCTCGCTTACGGGAACCTCTACGCGATAGCGCGTCGAGATGCTCGAGAAGCTCTGCCTGAAGGACTCGATGAAATCGGCACGCTCCTCCTCGAAGCGGTCCTGGCCAACGTAGGTCTCAATGGGGTTTCTGGTAACAAGGCGCTCGACGAGACAGCAGAGGTGGACGTAGAGCCCAATGATGGCGTTGCTGCCGATCTTCTCGCCTGTCCTGCGCTGAAGCTCGTGCACGGCGCTCTCGATCTCGTGGAATAGCCGCTCCGGGTCGAGGATGGTGATGGAGCGGATGACGTTCTGCAGCGTCATGTTCGAGAGCAGCTTCTCGTGGAAAGAAGAGAGCTCGGAAGCGTCAAGCCACCTGCCGAACACGGCATCGACCTTAGAGGCGGACGCCGTCGACATGATGTCCTCGAGGGCGACGAAGGGAATGGAGGCGACCCCGGGGTCTCCCGTGCCGATGACGGCGCAGACGCGGTGCTCGGAGAAAACGGCGTCGTTCGACCCGTTCGCGACGAGCTGCTTGAAGGGCCTCGTGAGCAGGCGCGCGCCTATGGTGCGCGGGAGGCTCTGCGAGACGAGTTGGCGTATCCTCTCCGCGGCGTCGACCCCGGACTCGGAGCAGAAGACGATGGCGTCCTCACGGTTGACGCGCTCGATCACCTTGCAGTGCGTCACGCACGCGGCGGTCGCATCGCCAAGAACCTCGGCGATGGACTTGCCGCCGAGCAGCCCGGACCCAATCTCGAGCGCGAGCCCGGTGGAGACGTTGTTCACCACCCCGATGGTGGAGTCGGTAACGTTCTCGAGGGCCTTATAGGCCTCCTCCAAAGAGCCCATGTCAACAAGAAACACGACCCCGGTGCAGTAGGAATGGCGGTCGACGAGGCGCTGGAGCGGACCGACGATGTCCTTCAGCTGCTGGTCGTAGGGCATGTCGACCGCCTCGTACACATGCACGCCAAGCATACGGTTCGCCGCGTCGGCGATGCTCGTCGCCGTCGAGTAGCCGTGTGACAAGATGACGCAGAGCGTCCGAAGGGTCTTCGCGTCGCGAGACTCCGATGCGACACACAGCGTCAGAAGCGTCTTCGTGAAGTGATCGAGCGAGATTCCGAGTGCCCCTTCCATGTCTGCGGCGACCTGATCGGAGACGCTCGAGGCAAACGGCAATTCGGAGGTCACGGCACCGAGGAGATGGGAGATCTGCTCCGTACAGGCAGACTTTCGCTTAGCCAGGCCGATGCCCGGCCACAACTGCAGGCAAATCTCCTGGGCCAGTAGAAAAGTGACCTTCCTCGAAAGCTCGATGCCATAAGAAGAGCCTGCGTCGGCAAGGACCGCGCCCACGACGCGCTCGAAGGCGCGCGACCTCGATGAGGCGACGCCGTGGCCGAAGATCAAGTGATCCTCAACGCCGCGCACAGCGGAGACAGCTTGCGAGACGAGCTCGGAGACAGAGAGCTCCCCGGCGCAGAATCGCTTATCGAGAGAGCACAGGGCATCGAGCGCCTGCTCGACCGGCCCTGTGCTCTCGGCGGCATCCAGGGACGCGTCGATCAGAACGCCATCGTCGGGCTGTTGATCGATCTGCGCGGAGGAGAGGAGCTCGCTGGGAAGAAGATACGGGCGAACGACGACGTAGTCGCCCTCGCGATTGAGAAACGCTTTGGCGCAGCAGTTCGTCACGCAGGCGCGCAAGCCGGCGATGTTATCGGAAAAGTCCGCGTTCACGAGGCAACGGTATGCGCCGCGGCTGATCTTCACATCAGAACCGATTCGGCACCCCTCGCTGCGCAGGAAGCTCAAGATGAGATCCTCGCGCTCCTCGGGGGTCCGCTCCTTGAGTGAGGGGACGCGGGCACAGATGGGCATTTTGCTGTAGGCCGAGGAAACCTTCAGGTCATCGGCGGAAAGCGTCGTCGAAAGAACGAGGCGAGCGCGCGGCGCATCCTGGGAGGCATCGAGCCCGAGGGCCGTCGCAAGGCAGTGCTCCATCGCAGAGGGAGAGAGTGCCTCGATGCCGTTGACAAAGACCACACCCCCGCGCGATTTCGCGATCGACTCGTCAAGAAGCCCGTTGAACGAGGCGGCGTCCGGGACCCCGGCGCAGTCGATGCGCACATAGGAGGAGTCGCGGGACAGCAAGCCCTGGTTCTTGCCGTACTCGTACACAAGGCGAGAAAGGAAAGACTTACCGACCCCCACGCCGCCGCTCAAGAGGATGGGCAGGCCAAACGGGGGGTATTGAACCGCAGCCTTGCACTGCTCGACAACGGAGCTGAGGCTCATGTCGAAGCCCACGGCACGCGCGAAGTCGCGATGATCGGCGATTCCCGTCGCCTGGATGAGGTCGGCGAGCGAGGCGTACTCGCTTGCAGAGAGCTTTACCTGAAAACGCTTCTGGAACGCGCGGCGATGAAAATAACGGACAGGCCTGCCCGCCACCTTAACCACAAGGCCGGCGCGAACAAGGTCGTTGAGGTACTGGCTCGCCAGGCTCCTGGAGATGATGAGCGTCTCGGCGATGTCGGTGGTGGACAGACGGGCAAGGTCGTCGAGCGAGACGGCAGAGGTGAGGGCCTCGAGATGCTCGAGAATCCTGTCCCTCATGTCGACGGGCTTCTTTGCCAAGCTGTCCTGCGCGGTCTTGTCCATGACTTCTTACCTCCTCGTACAAGGAGTATAAGGGGAGAACAGAGAACGGAAGGGGGCGCGTGGGGGAATCAACAGCCCCGAGGAAAAGTCCACCACTTGAGGGGCAGAAAACAACGGCCATTGAACATTCAGGGCCGACGCTCAACACTTCGGCTCGACACTTCGCTTTGGAAAGGGCCCTGCGCGCCGGGGTCCCAACATAAAGAAGGGCCCCGGCGCGCCGGGCCTAAAGCTTAACCATGCGCGCAACGATGCGGGTGCAGTCGCAGGCGGCCTTCTTCTCGAAGGTGTTGTAGTCGACGACCTGGCCCTCGGGGCAGGGCTTGTCGCTGATGGCGCGCGCGACGACGAGGGGCACGCCGTTGAGATAGGCGGCCTGCGCGATGGTGCAGCCCTCCATCTCGCAGCACAGGTCGCCGAAGGTCGCGAGGATGCGCTCCTTCTGTTCCGCGGGCGAGACAAACTGGTCGCCGGAGACGACGCGGCCCTCGAGGACCTTAATGTCGGGGGCGACGGCGGCCGCGGCGGCGCACGCCGCCAGCAAGGGCTGGAACGGATCGCGCAAGATCAAGGCGTCGCCCGGGAGGTCGGGCGTTACCGTCAGCCGGCGCCGCGTCTGCCGCATCATGAGGGAGAACGGCCTGGCCGGCGCATACGGCAGGAAGAGGTTCAAGGTGCACCCCGGGGCGGTCAACGAGGCCGACGTGCCGAACGTCGTCGCGCGCGGCTTCGGCGACAGGGCGCCGTGCACCCATATATGCAGCGACTAGGCCTGCGTGCGCGTCGGGGCTTCGTGGAACTACGTCTGCCTGCTCGTCGACCTCTGCAACGGGGAGATCGTCGGCCACTCCGCAGGACCGAGGAGGGACGCGCAAGCTCCGAGCCAAGCTCTCGGATTACGTGCACTGGTACAACAACTTCAGGATCCACTCGACGCTGGGCTACATGTCGCCGGTCGAGTTCAGGGAGGCGGGGCCGTCCCTCCCGGAATCGTCCAAATAAGTGTTGCCAATCCAGACCCACCTCGCGTTGGGGCAGCGGCGCGGGTCCTGTCGCTGGCAAAGGGGACCGTCAGCATCGAGAGCCTCTTCATCGAGCCGACCTACAGCGCGAAGACCAAGCGGGTCTACGCAGTCCCCAGCAAGCTGAGCTACCACGGCAGGACCTTCAAGGTCACCACGCTCGGTTGCGGCATCTACCCCAAGGCGAGCAAGGCGGTTGACTGCCGTTGCCTAAGCGGTCTTGTCACATCGTTGCCGCAGTCCCCGGAGCAGTGCGCAGCTCCTGCCGAATCTTCCGAAAGCGTTCCGGGACTTCGGCAAGCTCCATCTTCTGTGGGGCATCGACCGTACCCGCTTCCTTCGCCGTTTCGTAATACCAGCACTTGTAATCCACCATCTCCATGGTGTGCTGCAATTCCGCCATCTGCTGTTTCAGAACTTCTTGTTGGCGCCGGAACATGGCAAGGCGCAAATCGATGGTGTCGTCTCCTTGCAGCGCCATCTCGATGTACTGCCGGATGTCCTTGATGGACATCCCGGCTTTCTTCATGCAGCCGATCACCTGCAGCCATTCGATATCCGATTCCCGGAACATGCGAATGCCACCGGAGGAGCGCTCCACGAAGGGCAGCAGCCCCTCCTTGTCGTAGTAGCGCAAGGTGGACGCCGCAACCCCCAGCAGTTTCGCCATTTCCCCCACCGTATAGACCATCTGAAAACCCCTCCGAATTATTCCAGAATCCCCTTGACTTAAAGTTAACTTCAAGCTCTAGGATGCACATGAAGTTCAAAGGAAGCATGCTTCTAAACAGAATGCTTGTCAATCATAAGGAGGGGAATCGAACGTGAACAGGCCGTATGTTTTCTGCCACATGATGTGCGCCTTGGACGGAAAGATCATGGGCGGTTACATGGGAACGCCGCAGGGCAGAGCGGCGGGCGATGCGTTCTACGACATCGCCTTCGGGAAAGAGCCCTTTTACCATCACCAGGGCTGGCTGTCCGGCAGGGTGACAACGGACGACAACTTCACCTTCTACAGGAAGCCGGACCTGGACGAAGATGCGCCGGCCGTTCCGGCGGGTGATTTCATCGCGCAGCCGGACTTCGGAATGTTCTATGTCTCCGTGGACCCCCACGGCAAGCTGGGGTGGAAAAGCAGCACCCTGCGCTATGTGGATACCACCGCCCATGTCGTCGAGGTGCTGACAGAGCAGGTCGGCAACGCCTATAGGGCATTTTTGAGAAAGCTGGGAATCTCGTACATCATCGCGGGAGAAACGGAGCTGGATCACGGTCTGGCCCTTTCCAAGCTGAAAGAAGAATTCAGCATCGAGACCCTGATGCTGGGCGGTGGCGGCGTGCTGAACTGGTCGTTCCTGCAAACGGGGATGTGCGATGAGATCAGCATCGTGTTGGCGGCGGCGGCAGACGGGAGCCCGGATACGCCTCCGGTTTTCCGAGCCGCAGAAGGCATTTCGGAGAGCAAGGCCCTTGGCTTCACGCTGAAAGAGGCGAAGGCCATGGACGGCGGGGCGGTCTGGCTGCGCTATGGCGTGAATCGATAATCCTAAGCAGGAGGTTTCAATTATGAGGTATGAACGAAAAGAGCAGTTCGAGAAGGTCAACGCATTCGGCACGGGAACGGCGAACACCGCCTATGCCCAGTACTTCACCGGCGATTCGTTCCTGAATCCGCTGACCGATCCGGAAGGCGGCCTGTTCGCCGCCAACGTGACCTTCGAGCCGGGATGCCGCAACAACTGGCATATCCACCACGCGGACAAAGGAGGTGGTCAGCTCCTGCTCTGCACGGCTGGCGAGGGCTGGTACCAGGAGGAAGGCAAGGCCGCCGTCAGCCTGCACGAGGGCAGCGTTGTGATGATCCCCGCCAACGTCAAGCACTGGCACGGAGCGAAGAAGGACGGCTGGTTTAGCCATATCGCCGTGGAAGTTCCCGGCGAGAATTGCGAGAACGAGTGGTGCGAGCCGGTATCCCATGAAGATTACGCAAGACTGTAGGGAGGAACGAAACATGGCAGTCAAACAGACGGCAGGCAGAGATGCCCTGGGCGAATTCGCCCCGAAATTCGCGGAACTGAACGATGACGTGCTCTTCGGAGAGGTCTGGAGCCGAGAGGGGCAGCTCAGCCTCCGCGATCGCTCCCTCGTGACCGTCGTCGCGCTGATGGCTCAGGGGCTTACCGATGAGAGCTTCCGCTATCACCTGACGACGGCAAAGAAGAACGGTATTACAAAAGAAGAAATTGCGGAGGTCGTGACCCATGCAGCCTTCTACTGCGGCTGGCCCAAGGCGTGGGCGGTTTTCCGCATGGCAAAGGATATCTGGGGCGAGGATTAGAACGATGATCTTGAATGAAACCTACCCGTTGGCAAACGGAGTTCAGGTTCCCAAGCTGGGACTGGGCACCTGGTTCATCGACGATGCCGAGACGGCGGAAGCCGTTCGCGAGGCGGTAAAGCTGGGCTATCGCCTGATCGACACCGCACAGGCCTACGGAAACGAACGCGGCGTCGGCGAGGGCGTGCGCACCTGCGGCGTTCGCCGGGAAGAGCTTTTCGTCGCCAGCAAGATCGCGGCAGAGCTGAAGACCTACGAGGATGCGGCGAAGTCCATCGATGAGACGCTGGAGAGGATGGGGCTCGACTACCTCGACCAGATGATCATCCACTCTCCCCAGCCGTGGAGCGAGTTCCGTGTGGAGAAGCGCTATTTCGAGGAGAACAAGGAGGTCTGGCGTGCGTTGGAGGATGCGCGGGCGGCGGGCAAGGTCAAGGTAATCGGCGTGTCCAACTTCCTGCAAGATGACCTTGAGAACCTCTTGGGCTCTTGCCGCGTGATGCCCATGGTCAATCAGATCCTCCTGCACATCACCAACACCGATTCGGCATTGGTGGACTTCTGCAAGGCACAGGGCATTCAGGTGGAGGCATACTCTCCCATCGCCCACGGCGAGGCGCTGAAGAATCCGGCGATCGTTAAGATGGCAGAGAAGTACGGCGTATCTGCCGCCCAGCTCTGCATCCGCTATGTCCTTCAGCTTGGAGCCGTTGCGCTTCCCAAGACGGCAGATCCCGCCCACATGGAAAGCAACGCGGACGTGGATTTCGCGATCTCCGAGGAAGATATGGAAACTCTCAAGAACATGGAGCGCATCGCCAACTATGGTGACTTCAGCGCATTTCCCGTGTTCAGCGGGAAGCCTCTTGCATGAGGAGCAAGCGTGAAATGAAAACCTTGATTCTGTACTACTCCTACGGAGGCAACACGAAGCGCATCGCCGAGATGATCCAGAGGGAAATCGGCGGGGATATTGCTCGTATGGATACGGTTGTTCCCTACGATGGCGATTATGATGAAGTCGTCAATCAGGGGCAGCGTGAGATTGCCGAGGGTTATTGCCCGGAACTGAAGCCGCTGCACATTGGCTGGAGAGATTACGACACCATCATCCTGGGTTCTCCTGTCTGGTGGTACACCTTTGCGCCCGCCATGCGCAGTTTCCTGGAGCGGGCTGACCTGACCGGGAAGATCGTGTATCCGTTTGCCACCAATGGCGGCTGGCTGGGACACACGCTGAAGGACTTTGAGGAAGCCTGCAAGGGCGCAATCGTGAAGCCGGGCCTCGATGTGCAGTTCGATGAATCCATGCTCCGTACTTCTGAGAAAGATATTCAGGCATGGATTAATACAATCTGCAGATAATCGATCTGCAGCTTTCGGCATCCGCCACAGAGCTGGCAAGGATTTGGGACGATCCCAAAAACGTAAACAGAGCGTTCCGACTTCCTGGCGGAACGCTCTGTTTCCCTTCTCGCGTTGTGTTCGCACCGATCCTCTGCCCAAATGCTCTACACCGGGGCAAGAGCCTGCTAATAACAGCCCTCGAACCATCTGGTTCGAGGGCTTTCTTTTTAAGCGCCCACACGTGAAACACGGCGCGATGAACTGCGCGCTACTCACCGCCTGCCCGCGCCGCTGAGAGCAGCATGCTCAAATCGGCCCGAATCGCCTCCGCCTTGTTTCCGAGCTGCAACGGGGCCGAGTCGTCCGAGATGTTTACGCTCGGCAGGTGCGCATCCGGCAGCTTTGCGGTCATGCTCCAGAACGGGAGCGTGATGATGCCGGGGGTCATCTCGCCCACGCCGAGCTCCAGCAACAGCACGCGGCCAGCTCCGCGCTCGCGCATGAAACGCTCGTATCGTTCGAGACTCTCGTGCCATGCCGTGCCCTGTATAAACGTGTCGTCGCGCACCCACGACACAAGCTGCCAGCCGCAGTGCGGGCATTGGGGGACATCCTCGCTGCGGACCTCGAACCCCGCACTGCCCACGTGGTTGTAATGATTGGCGTGAAGGCGGCCGTTGGAAAGAAACTCATTTCCGTGGGGAAGAAACTTCTCGGTGAGTAAAGCTCATCGGAGCGGGGATAGAGCTTTGTCTGCGGGGTACGAAATGCTTGCTAGCGGTTGCGACGCCTTGTTGCAGAAATGCCAACTGCCGCAACTATAGCACCGGCAACACTCAGGGCGGCTGCCATCGCACCGTTGTCGCCCGTCGCGGGTAGGGTGGCCCCGGCTGGTTTAACCGCCGCTACTGCCTTGGTGGAAACGGGATTTGCCGTGGGCTTTTTTGCATTGGGCTGCGGTGTGGGCTCGGGCTTGGTTTCCGGTTCGGGTTTGGAACCGCTCGTATCGGTTGCAATCAAGTGCACGTCACTGTCGAAGACGTAACAGATGTAGTAATCGTGCCGCGTTTCGTGCATAATCCCCTGCCCGCTGTCGAAGTCACGGTCAACGTGTGTGCCAAGGTAGGTTGAGCTGTTGAGGTCCAGCCTGTAAGGGATTTGGTCGTCGGCGTAACTGCCTGTAAAGACTACGGTTGCTCTAACGTGATTGTCAATCATGGTCAGGGCAATAGAGACGCTGGCCTCTTTGGGGTTCTCGGTTTTTATAAGGCTTTCGGTATCGGTGTCGATCTTGAAGAGATGGACGGTGTCGTTAAGCCCGTAGATGAAGTCCTCGGGTTTGTCGGGAAAATCGTATACAAGAGCCTCGTTCTGGACCAACTCGAAAGCAGGGGGTAGCTCCAAATCGTAGTAATGATCGATGGGGGTGGTTGCTGTGAGGCTGCCTTCCGCGTTGACTTCGTCGCAGGTGATGGGTGCTGCGACATCGGGTTCGGGTATTTCGGTCGCCAGTGCTGCGCAGGGTAGCAAAAGCTGCCCTGCCATAAGAATGCTTACTCCGAAGGCGACGATTCTGGCGTCTGCATGACGCTTGACGTCGCGGATAGACAGGTCAGTGCGTTTGTTATGGGTTTGCGGTGCAACATGCTGTCCATGCATAAGGCGCTCCTTGTTCGTAGGCCGGTTTCCGTGGATCTATATTGCGCCTGCCCGATTTGGCCAGGCTCATACACGCGAACGCTCACGCGAGCAGGAGAAAGCTCTAGTTAATTTTCCCACAGTCGACACTCTGCGGCCAACGATTTACTGTTCAATTCTCGGAGAGAGAATCAAGACAGTTGAGGAGTTGTCAGGCAATGAGATTGTGTCTAGAGAGCACGAACAAGAGATGCGATCTGCAGACGACTGAATAGCTCCATCTGTTTTGGTTACAACGAAATGTGTGCCGCGCGCCTGCGGCATGAAGAAGGGAGATTATTATGAATATCGTTGTATTGAGTGGTAGCCCGCGCAAGGGCGCCAATACCGACACCATGGTCGAGGCGTTTGCCGAGACCGCGCGTGAGGGCGGCAATACGGTCGAGGTCGTCCGCGTTGCCAGCAAAAAGATTGCCGGCTGCTTGGGATGCCAGTACTGCTTCGCCCATGAGGGCGTCTGCGTGCAGAAGGATGACATGGCCGGTGTGATCGAGTCGCTGAAAGACGCAGATATGGTCGTCTTCGCCTCGCCTATCTACTGGTTCGATATCACCGCGCAGGAGAAGGCCGCCATCGACCGCCTGTACGCCTTTGGTGTCACGGGCTTTCCGTTCACCAAGACGGCCCTTTTGCTCGATAGCCACAGCGAGGGCGTCTATGATGCGGCGATCGCCATGTACAAGTCAACCTGCGCGTACTGCAAGTGGGAGGACCAGGGCATTGTCACCATCAGCGGTATGACCGAGCGCGACAGCATGGCATCGTCGCCCAAGCTGGAAGAGGTGCGAGAGCTCGCCCGCAAGCTCGCCTAATGACAAGGAGAGCGCATGGCAATCGGTGTTGGTGGAAAATGCTTGCTATCCTTACCAAGAGGAATGCTGATTGCCATGCGTTGATGCTTCCGCGGACAATTCCGGGGTGCTAAAACGCCTTCTCGTTCAAGAATTCCCTGAACGCGGGAATGTCAAAGCCAACGAGACCACGCCCGCGCTCTCCAATGACGCCGTCCTCCAGGAGGCGGCGTTTGTATTGGCTTGCGTAGTTGCTGGCGACGCCCATGCGTTTGGCTATCTCCGAGACTCTGCTGGGGCCAGAATCGGGCAGCATCGCGAGCAAAAACTCAATGTCTTTATCGGAAAGCTCCCGATAGGTCGTTTCGAGAATTCGATCGCGCAGCTCCATGCGGGCAAGCAGAGAACCCTGCTGTACATCAGGTGCACTGATTTTGGGCGAGTTCTCCGAAACATCCCATGTGCGATATCCGACGAGCTGCATCATATAGGGAAATCCGTCGACGGCCTTCACGGCATCCTCGAGCGCTTCTGGCGTGATTGAGCGGCCTCCGGCCTCAACGGTTTTGCGGAATGCGTTTGCAATTTCAACGTCAGTGATTCGTCCCAACTGATGATATTGGGAACGCCTGAGGAACGAGACGGAATCGTTACGCAGCAACGCCGATACTTTGTAGGGCAGTCCAGCCATGAGTAGGGCAACTTTTTTACCTTCGCGTACAAAGTGCTGGTAAACAGAGGCAAATTGAAGCATTTCTTCGAGATCGACGGTGACTTCATCGATGGTGATGAGAAGTCCGATGTCATGTTTTTCGAGTTGCTTAAAGATGCCATTCATGCGCGTGCGCCAGTTGCCCTGAGCCTCTTGAGCATATGTCCAATCGATGCCCACTGGGCCAATTTGAACACCGTTTATGCGCGCGTGAGGCTGTGAGAGGTAGCTATCTGCGGCTTCTTTGGTTCGCTCGATAATATCTTCGAGCATGCCTGGCATGGCGGAGACATTTGCTGCGATCCAGCCGTGTTCAAGCGCCGTTTCTGAAAGGAGCGAGAGAAGCGCCGTCTTGCCCGTTCCCCTTGCGCCAGTAAAAATGGTCGACAGGTTGGGATCTCCCGGGCCGTTGATAAAGCCACGGTTGATGTCACGCAGGATATGCTCGCGACCCGCTAGAAAGGGAGGGACGCTTCCAAATGTTGGGGTAAAGGGGTTCTTGCTGTACTCCATGGTAGCTCCTTTGCAAGTTTTGCTAATTTTTGCAAGTTTTGCTAACTTTTGCAAGTTTTGCTAACGACTGACCAAAGGGCATCGAAGCAGTGACGCTGACATTTTTTACGCAGAAAAATAAGCAGAAATCAATTTATCTGCGTTAAAAAATAGTTGAGAAGAAAAACGACGAGTCCCGGGCGCAATGCCGTTGCGTTCCGGGCCTCGTCGCTTTGCGAAGTATCTAACGATCTCGTTGCCGTGGTACCTAGTCAAACAAACTCGGCATGTCGTTTTCCTTCATGAGGGCACCGGCGGAGGGCAGGCTCTGCGCGGTGAACTTCTCGGCCGAGACGCCGGCGCCAAGAATCTCCTCGGTCGTGCCGACGGTGGTGACCGAGCGGCCCTTCTTGGCCGTAAAGGCCTGGACGCCCTGCGTGTTGGTGGTCGTCTTGGTCTTGAGCAGCGACGTGTTGAAGTTCATCAAACGATAGTCGCTCGAGACCAGCGCGATGTCGCGATCTTCCTTGAGCACCTGAGCATACAGCAGCTTGCTGCCGCCGTAGATGGCGTTCTTGAGGCGCTTGCGGTTGGTTTTGGTGACGTATCCGGAAAGCGCGACGCGCACCACGCGGCCGTTCTCAAAGACAAACAGCACGTCGGCCTTGTAGTCCTCGGGGTCGATGACCCAGATGACGCTCTCGTCGGGTTCCATCTCGAGGTCGGTGGGCAGGTACGAGCCCAGCTGGGCCGACTTGGTGTCCTCAAACGTCGCAACCTTGCACTTATACACCTGACTCTTGTTGGTAAAGACCAGCAGCTCGTGGGTGTTGGAGGACGGAAACTCGATAAAGGGCTTGTCACCGTCTTTGTACTTGAGCGTGGTGGCCTTCTTGAGCACTCGGTCGGTCATCTTTTTGAGGTAGCCATCGCGCGAGAGCATGATGGTGACCGGGTACTCCTCGACCTCGGGCTCCAAGCTTACCTCGATAACCTCATGGGGCTCGATCCTGCCCGTGCGGCGCGGCATCACGTACTTCTTGTTGACCGCGGCCAGCTCGTCGCTGATGACCTTCTTGATGTTGTCTTCGCTCGAAAGGATCTCCTCAAGCTCGGCAATCTCGCCCTCGAGCTTAGCGATGTCCTTGGTGCGGTTGAGAATGTACTCTTCGTTGATGTTGCGGAGTTTAAGCTCGGCAACAAACTCGGCCTGGGTCTCGTCGATGTCGAAACCCTTCATAAGGTTGGGCACGACCTCGGCTTCGAGCTTGGTGCCGCGGATGATGGCGATGGCCTTGTCGATGTCGAGCAAGATTGCCTCGAGGCCGTGCAGCAGGTGCAGGCGCTCGGACTTTTTGCCCAGGTCAAAGTTAATGCGGCGACGCGTGGACTCAATACGCCACTTGACCCACTCGTGCAGAATCTGGCGCACGCCCATAACACGGGGATAGCCGTCGACGAGCACGTTGAAGTTGCACGAGAACGAATCCTGCAGTGTGGTCGAGCGATAGAGCTTGGCCATGAGCTTGTCGGGGTCGACACCGCGCTTAAGGTCGATGGCGATGCGCAGACCCGAGAGGTCGGTCTCATCGCGGATGTCAGCGATTTCCTTGACCTTGCCCTCTTTGGAGAGTTTGACGATGCGCTCGATGATGACATCGGTCTTGGTGGTGTAGGGGATTTCGTACACCTCGATGATGCGCTCTTCGGGAATCCAGCGCCAGCGGGAGCGGATTTGGAAGCTGCCAAGGCCGGTCTCGATGATCTTCTCCATCTCCTCGCGGCGGTAGATGATCTCACCGCCGGTCGAGAAGTCGGGCATGGGCATGTATTCGAGCAGGTCGCAGTCGGGATCCTGCAGGTAATGCATGGTGGCGGTGCAGACCTCGTTGAGGTTAAAGCCGCAGATGTCGGACGCCATGGCGACGCCGATGCCCTTATTTGCCGAGACGAGGATGTTGGGGAACGTGGTGGGCAGCAGGCGCGGCTCCTTCATGGCGCCGTCGTAGCTGTCGACGAAGTCGACCGGGTCCTTGTCGATGTCCTTGAAGATTTCGGCGCTGATGGGGGAGAGCTTGGCCTCGGTGTAACGCGAGGCGGCGTAGCTCAGGTCGCCCGAATAGTACTTGCCAAAGTTGCCCTTCGACTCAACGAACGGTGCGAGCAGCGCCTCGTTGCCGGTGGCCAGGCGCACCATCGTCTCGTAGATTGCGGCGTCGCCATGCGGGTTGAGCTTCATGGTCTGGCCCACGATGTTAGCGCTCTTCTGGCGCTCGCCCTTGAGCAGGCCCATCTTGTACATGGTGTAGAGCAGCTTGCGGTGCGAGGGCTTAAAGCCGTCGATCTCGGGGAACGCACGCGAGACGTTGACGCTCATGGCGTAGGGCATGTAGTTGACCTCGAGCGTCTGCGTGATCGGCTGGTCGGTGACCTCGGAGTGCAGGCCGATGACGTTCTCGGCGTTGACCTGCTTTTTCTTTGGCTGGGTTTTCGTCTTCTTCTTTGCCACGATTTCCTCTTGAACTTCTTATGGGTCGTCGTTATCGATTTGCAGCTACTGCAGGTCCAGCTGGTCCAGGTATTCCTTGCCGTGCTCAGAGATATGGCGCTTGCGGCCTGCCTCGTCGTTGCCCAGCAAAAGGTTGAACATGGTCTCCATCTTGGTGACGTCCTCGGGCTCCACCTTGATCAGGCGGCGCGTCTCGGGGTTCATGGTGGTGAGCCACATCATGTCCGGATCGTTCTCACCAAGACCCTTGGAGCGGTTGATCGAGCACTTTTGGTCGCCGACCTCTTTGAGGATGCCGTTCTTCTCGAGCTCGGTGTAGGCAAAGTAGGTCTTCTCTTTGCAGTTGATCTCGTAGAGCGGCGACTCGGCGATGTACACGTAGCCCTCGTCGATAAGCGTGGGCACCAGGCGATAGAGCATGGTGAGCACGAGCGTGCGGATGTGATAACCGTCGACGTCGGCGTCCGTACAGATGATGACCTTGTTCCAGTTGAGGTTGTCCAGGTCGAAGGCGCCAAGGTTCTTGATGCGCTTGTCCTTGATCTCCACACCGCAGCCCAGTACGCGCATGAGGTCCATGATGATGTCGGACTTAAAGATGCGCGGGTAGTCCTCCTTTAGGCAGTTGAGGATCTTACCGCGGACGGGCATAACGCCCTGGAACTCGGCATCGCGCGAGGTGCGAATGGCGCCTGCTGCCGAGTCGCCCTCTACGATGTAGATCTCGCGGCGGCTCTTGTCCTTGGAGCGGCAGTCGATGAACTTCTGCACGCGGTTGGCCATGTCGGTCTTCTGCTGTAGGTTGGTTTTGATGCTCTGGCGGGTCTTCTCGGCGTTCTCGCGCGAGCGCTTGTTGATGAGCACCTGCTCCATGATCTTATTGGCGGCGTCCTTGTTCTCGATCAGGTAGGTCGAGAGGCGCTCCTTAAAGAATGCCGTCATGGCTTGCTGGATAAAGCGGTTATTGATGGCCTTTTTGGTTTGGTTTTCGTAGGACGTCTGGGTGGAGAAGCAGTTGGTCACCAGTACCAGGCAGTCCTGGACGTCCTGCCACTTAATACCGCTCTCGTTTTTGTTGTACTTGCCCTGTTGCTTGATGTAGGCATCGATGGCGCTGGTCAAAGCGCTGCGGGCGGCCTTTTCGGGCGAACCGCCGTTCTCGAGCCACGATGAGTTGTGGTAGTACTCCTGCATCATGAAGGTGCGAGAGAAGCACATGCATGCGGTGATTTTTACGTTGTAATCGGGCAGGTCCTCGCGGTCGCGACCGCGACGGTCGGCCTCGATAAAGAAGGGCTCGGTGAGGTAGTCGGTACCGACCTTTTCGAGCACGTAATCCTCGATACCCTTGGGATAGCAGAAGTCCTCTTCGGAGAACTCGCCATCGTCGCCCTCAATGCGCAGGCGGAAGGTCACGTTGGCGTTGACCACGGCCTGACGGCGCATGGTCTCGCGATACCAATCGTGGGGGATGCTGATGGAGGTAAAGACCTCAAGATCGGGGCGCCACTTGATGGTGGTGCCGGTGCGGTTCTCGTCGCTGGGCTCAATCTCGAGTGCCTTCTTTTTGGCGCCGACGACCTTGCCCTTTTTAAAGTGCAGAGAGTACTTGTTGCCGTCGCGCCAAACCGTGACGTCCATGTACTCGGAGGCATACTGGGTCGCGCACGAACCCAAGCCGTTGGTACCGAGCGAGAAGTCGTAGTCGCCGCCTTGGTTGTTGTTGTATTTGCCGCCGGCGTAGAGCTCGCAAAAGACGAGCTCCCAGTTAAAGCGCTTCTCGGAAGGGTTCCAGTCGAGCGGGCAGCCGCGGCCGTTGTCCTCTACCTGAATGGAGCCATCGCGAAAGGCGGTAAGGGTGATGAGCTTGCCGTAGCCCTGGCGCGCCTCGTCAACGGCGTTGGACAGGATCTCGAAGGCAGCGTGTGCACAGCCATCGAGTCCGTCCGAGCCAAAGATGACGGCGGGGCGCAGGCGTACGCGTTCCTCGTCCTTGAGCTGGCGGATACTGTCGTTACCATAGTTTGCGGTGTTTTTTGCCATACTCGCTCTCTCGGTGCTCCTTTGCTGCGTTTAAGTCATATAGATAGTCAAGGTAGCATAGCCCAGCCCATAGGCGATTCCAACCAACACGAAATCCATCGAACAATCGTTCGGAATTTGGTGGAACAGCGTTTACTTGGACGAAACCGAGTCGGTTCTGTCCGAGTAAGTTTGAAAGCGGTCGAATGCGTCCTGCTGCGCTTGCGGTTGGATGCGTTTATGAAAAACGTGCCATGCGGATTGTTGGCGAAAAAGCGCCGCGCCAAGCTCGAGGCAGAACTCGACCCCTCTGACGACATCTAATTCGCAATGGGCTGGCTCTGGGTATCCAGAACCAGCCCATTTGATGTTCGATGAGCCGAGTCGGCGTCTCTCACAAAAGTAACTAGGAGCTAGCGAGGTCTATCCGGATTGACCTCATTGGCGGTGTCGGTTTCGAGCACCGTGCGGCGGGCGCTGTAGGCGACGAGACCGGCGCCGGCTGCGGCGAGTGCTGCGGCGGCAGCCGTAAGGGGAGCGTTGACATCGCCCGTGCCCGCAAGCGCGCCCGCTTTTCCGGAGCGTTTGTTATTGCCGTGATCCTTGCCGCCGCCAGAGCCGCTGCCGTCACCGGAGCTGCTTCCGCCGGAGCTGCCGCCGCTCGAGCCACCATCGCCGTCGACCGTCATCGGTGCATCGTGAAGTCCCGTCGTATCCGCGCTGTCGCATACGCCGACCTGCACTTCCGAGCGTTCGCATGCTGCGTCGGGTACGTGAAGCTCGTGCAGCACAGCGCCCAGCGCCCAGCGCCGAGTTTGCGCCGGGTCGGATCTCCTCGAGCGTTACGGGATCGAGCGCCACCAGGTCGCGCGCCTTCGCATACAGCGTGACGCGCTTGCCCACCTCGTCGCTCCAGCTCTCCGGGATGGCAAAGCTCATGCGGAACTGTGCCGTGCAGCCTGGTGCCAGCACGGCGTTGCCATTGTCGGCAACCAGCGGGTGCGTCGCAAAACGTGCGCCCAGCGTCTCGACTGTGTACTTCACGTGTGCCATGTCGTTGGCCGAAGCATCCTCGGCAAGCTCCGGATCGTAGATCGATGCCATGCGTGCGTTCGCTCCGAACCCGATGGATGCGCTGGAGAACGGCTGGTTGGAGCCCTCTCGGTACAGATCAATCGTTCCGGCGGTCAGCAAGGTGTTGCCGTCGTTTCGCACCGTGACCATGAAGGATTCGCCTGCTGCTCCGGGCACCACCGCGCCCGAGGTAGCGACCGCACCCGTCGGAGTGGCGCACGCTACCAGGGGCACTTCGATGCCGTGCAACTCTGCCTTGCTCTGCTCGGCGCTTACGATGTGCGTGGCAAGCGCTGAGAGCATGCCGCCCGACGTCAAAAATGTCGTTATCTGATCGACGGGGTGGTCGAGCTCACACATCACGAACGGTTCTGTGAACAAATCTCCTTCCAAGGTGCTGGCCAGGGTGCTGGCGAAGATACGGAAGTGCTTGCCCATCACCGCTACCGGGTTGCCTTCTTCGTCGTAGGTCTGTCCCACCTTGCCGTCGGTGTTCTCGACGTACATCACGCACCGGCCGTTGTTGCTCGCGCTGAACGACGCCGGGCCACAGCCCGCGGCGCCCACGGGCTCCGACGCAAATGCCGTCGCGCCTCGTGTCCAAGTAATATGCTGCAGCTGCTCGTTGACGGTAGCCAAAAAGCCCGTGTGCTGCGGCCACGGCACCGCGTGGGGCACTGTGGCATCTGGCGACATAACGCCCCAACCCGCAATAGACTGTCCGATCACGGCGTACGATGCGCAACCACAACCGCTTGCAGTCTCGTATGCAACGGGCACCACCATTTTGCCGTTGATATTCTCGGGCGCGCCCAGCTCGATGCTCGACGGTGCCTGCGGAAAGCGGAGGACCTGACGGAACGTGAGGCTGTCGCCCAAATCATCCGACCACAGGGTAAAGCACTCGAGCGCGACCTCTGCCTCGGTGCCCAACGCCTTCTCGGCGGTGGCTCCGCGGCGATGGAGATAGACGCCCGACAGACGTCCGTCGACAAGCGTCTTGCCCACCGTGATGCGTGGGCACTGCAGGCAATGGTAGCCGTCCTCCTGCAGGCGGCCACGCGAGATGCTGCGCCACGACGTGTGCGATATCACGCGAACGCCGTCGTTGCTTATGCGCAGGCGCACAACGGACAGTATGCCGGCTGTGCTTGCCGTATCGAACCGGGTTGCGTCGCCTTCGGGGCGCTCTCCCGAGACCAGCAATACGTAGGCGTCTTTGTTTTCTCTCCCGTCCGTATATTCCACCACGTCGAAGTCGTAATCGAATATGTCGTTGCGCTCCACGTCGCCCTCGCCAAACCCAAGGGGGAAGTCCACGGGCGTGGGAGCGGACCACGTGCCGTTCGTCTTTGTGTGCACCACCAGGCGCGAACGACCGTTCTCGCCGTAGCGCACCGAGGCGATACGGAACAGGCACTCCACGCCGGCAATCATCGCTAGCTTCATGCGGGCTTCGCTGAGCACGCCGGTGAAGAGTACGTTGTCGCTCGAGGGCTTTATGCCACCTCGCTCATCCTCCGACACGCCGGAAGAATTGGCGTCCGGGTCAGCAACGGTTTTCCTCGCCTGGCCGATGTAGGTGTACTTATACATCGGTGCGGCATTTTCGTTATCCTCCATCAGGGTATGGACGAAATGCTCGACCTGTCCCGTGTCTTCGCTCTCTGCATCCGCCTCGAGCTCAATGCGTGTGACTGCTTGCTCCCAATCGCGTACGATCGGTACGACGTTTACGGGGTTGGCTGCAACTTCGGCGCATGCGAGCAGCTCGGCATTGGTGACGATGGTGGCCGACGCGATAAACTGGGGCACACCACCCGCCTCGGCATTGCCGGTCGCACCAAAGCAGGCATCCAGATAAGGCGTATCTCCACCCAATGCGAGCTCAGAGCGCTGGAGCACATACTGGTTGCCATTGTTCACTGACATATTCCACGAATCGAGGAGTGTGGGCCACGACCCCGACCAAGCCTTGGTGGTCCACTTGAACATTACGAACTGGAGTATCACATCGACATCGACGTCTGCACCAACGCGCAGTCGCGGAAGCTGGTGTCCATCTGCCTTCTCGTACCCAATGAACAGCGTGAGGGATGCGGCGCCGCGCACGGCAGACGAAGCGACGCCTGCAACGCCGGCGCCAAAGGTGACGGCAAGCCCGATCTGGATGGTGAATGAGCCCGAGGTGTTTGAATAGTCGAGCGAAATGTTTTTAAAAAACGCCGCGCCGCTGCCGTGCGTGTGGGCACCCACGGCGAGCGCCAGCTTCGCCAGCACCCAGGGGTTGACGTTTAGGAAAAACGGCACCGGTCCTAGGGTAAACTGCTCGGTCCAATTGAGGTCGGTTCTTACCTGGAAGAGGGCCTTAATATTGCCGTATGCGGGGTCGTTGTTGTTACCCCAGGTTTTGCCCACCCAATCGTAGGCGAGCGAGCCGTACAGCTGTGTGGCGATATCCATCGTGAACAGAGGCGTACAGTGGTGGCGAAGGAGCTTGGTGTTCCTTGGATCGGTGCCCGAACCGGCACTCATGCTCTTGTACTGATTCCACTTCCCCTCCATTTCGTCGAGGTAGCGGTTAGCCTGCTTGGCACCCGACTCGCGCGGCGACTTCTTCCAGTACTCCGGATCCGGATTACCCGAATCGTTCATGTAGCCGACCGGTTTGTATCCTCCGCCAAACAGTACGTACCCGGCAAACGAGAAATCGAACAAAATGGGGAACGAGGGCATCCAGCAGGTGAACTTGTTGCCGCCGATGCCGGGAAACGATGCGGGGAAATCAAACGGAGTGATCTCTTGGTCCATGGTGGTGGGAATGATAGTGGTCGAGCCCGATTCTGCCTTTGCGGCCGGCGCGGTGACAACGGTCATGGGGGAGGAGAGCGTGTAGGTTTTACCCTGATAGTCGAGGACGAAGCGCAGCCTGCACCCTTCTTCCAGAAGGTTTGACGCTGCATCGAGGAACTTGTCTTCGAGTGTGAACATTGCCAGATTATCCGCGCCCGATGCGCTGGCCTTGACTTGGCCAATCTGCGTGACGCTTTCGGGTGAGCTGCCCGCGGCAGGCGTCACTTTGTTGATGTGCAGCGTTGCCTGTCCATCCTGTGGCAGATGTGCCTGCACGGTAAAGGCGTGCGTATCGGGCTGCTCGTTTGCCACATCGTCCTTCGGCAGTGCCATGAACGTGGCTTCAGCGTACTGGATGTCCCATTTGTCAAACGTGAGCTCGCGAAAGTACGGCTCGCCATCGGAGAGTGGACGCGTGGGTGCGGTTATGGCGGTGCCGCCTTGGATGCGCGCAAGGGGAATCTCGACATCGCGGTAGCCCGCCATGCTAATGGAGATGCCGCCGTTAAAGTCGTACGCGTCGAGAAGCGTTGCCTCGTCTACGTAGCCTTCCGAAAGCGGCGCGACCTCAAAGATGGCCGTGCCTTCGTCATCGGTAGTGGCGGTGAGCTGTTTGCCTGCGGCATAGCGCGATGTGAGCGTGACCTGGGCACCCGTGATGGGCGTATTCTTGTTGGCGACGTCGACCACGACCACACCAAACATGGTGCGCGAGAGAACGAGCACCCTGAAGGGGTCTTTTTCGTCGGCATAGGCTTCGGTGGGCGCGAACGGCAATATGAAGGCGTTTGCGCTTCCCGGCACGCGCGGCAGCATGATGCCTGCCAGCGAGGATGCTCCGGCGATAAGTAACGAACGGCGATCAAGCATTTTGGGCTCCCATCCCGCAGGTATCGGTGGAAATAATCCAATTATGCGAGAAGGCGCCACGTGGCGGTAGTGCCGTTCAAGGGTCAAAATGTCCAATTTGAGCGTGCGAAAGCGTTGGGCCTCCGGGACGCTTTCGATATGCCGGGCAGTCTGGCCGCTAGCGCAACATGTGGGCAATCAGCTCGGCGCGAGTTCCGATACCAAGCTTGGCATACACTCCTGATAGGCGGTTTTTAACGGTGCCCGGCGATACTCCCATATGGCGTGCGATTTCGGCGTTGGTCCATCCGCGGCAGGCGAGCATGGCCATGGTGAACTCCGTGGTCGTTAAATCGTCGGCAACGTCCTCGCCCGAATCGGGGTTGTGGATGCGCCGCCAGCCGTAGCTGAATCGATACGTAATCTCGATGATACGTGCGAAATCGTCAGGGTATTGCGATTTTAGGCATGCCTCGATGAGCCCCTGCAAAAGGCCGTGGTGCTCGCCAATGAGCTCGATAAGGCCGTCGGGGCGCGCAATGTTCCAAGCGGCTCCGAAGTGCGTTTTTGCGGCGTCGACGTCTTTGAGACTCATGCATGCCATGGAAGCTGCCAGGTGCAGGAACAGTTCCGAGATCGGATAGCTCCCCTGTTTCATGATTAGGGCGTTTTCCGCCATGCCCAGACTGCGGCCATATTCGCCGCGCAGGTACAGGGCATGCGCCATCACGTAGCTGGCGAACAGGCGCAGGCCTTCGGGCAGATGCGCCGCAAGCGGATAAAACTCTTCGGCAGAATACGGGGAAGACAAGTGCAGCAGGACGCTCGCGGCCGAGGCGAACAGGATATGCGTGGCGTGGACGGCGGGTGATTCCTCGTCAGTTGGCGTATCGAGGATGCCCGCAAGACAACGGCGGGCGTCGGCGATACGGTTGAGCGACAGGCTGGCGTATCCGCAGATAAAGCATGCGGAATAGCGCAGTGCGGAATCGGTGGCGTCAAGATAGGGGCGCGCCGTCTTGGCAGCGAGGGCGGCCTGTCCGCGAAAGTACAGCGCTTCTGCCGTGGCGATGGTGCGTGAATCGGGGCCGGAAATGCCTGCAACCGCAGCGTCAATCTGCCCCGGCACAAAGGCAGTGCACATCAACGGCATGGGAACGCATGGGTAGCCATCGCAGTCCATCTTCCATCTCCCAACAGCTGGCAACAATAGCAGCAATTGTACTCCTGTTGCTCGGGACCCCTTTCGTTTTACTGCTCGGTTGACGCTGCGGATCGTTTTGGAAGGCTTACGAGCATGGTGGTCCCGTTCTCGGAACTTGTTTCGACCTCTACTGTGCCACCGTGAAGAGCTGCAATCTCCCAAACGAGCGCTAGTCCGAGTCCTGCGCCGCCGTATGCCCTGCTGCGGGATTTGTCTAGACGAAAGAACGGTTGGAAGATGCTCTCACGGTACTGCTTGGGTATTCCCGGGCCCTGGTCCTCGACTCGCAGGAACACGTGGCTGTCGTTGTCGCAGATGGAGACGTTGACAGTCGAGCCGGGGCGGCTGTAACGGATGGCGTTTTCGACCAGATTAAACACCAGCCGATAGAGGAGCGTATCACTTCCGATTGTCAAAGCGTCTCCGGCGCAATCGAGGGTTACGTCCTTATTCTCGGCAAGTGGCGCAAGGTCGGTGAGGACCTCTTCGGACAAGAGACCAAGTTCCACATCGTCCTCGCAAGGAACGCTGCGGAGCTCACTCATCTCGAGCAATACCTTGGCCATTCGAGACATGCGCTCGGTTTGTTCTTGTAGCAGGCCGAGTAGCTCGGCAGTTTCGGGTTGCAAACCGGAGTGCTCGGAGATGAATAGTTCAATCTGTGCTTGCATAAGGGCGAGCGGGGTGCGCAGCTCGTGTGCGGCGTTGCCGGTAAACTGACGCTGTGCAGAGAACCCTTCGCCAAGACGGGCGATCATGTCGTTGAAAGAGGCGCTGCATCGTTGTAGCTCGATGGGCACATCTTCACTGAGCCTGATTTCGCTTAGGTTGTCAGGCTGCACACGCTCGACCTGGGCCGCAAAAGCCCGTAGCGGTTTGAGTGCACGGCCGCTCACAAAGTATGCCAGCGCGCCGCCAAGGAGTGTGACTCCAGCCGTGATGTACCAGGCTGTCGTGCCAAAAGACTCCTGTGCGTCGTTTACGACGATCGTGACCTCGTCATCGAGGCTCTCCTTCGTTGGGTCAAACGCCTGAGGTGCATCTACGCCGGCTGCGCTAAGGGCCGAGATGTCGCTGCCGATAGCATCCATGTAGCGCATGCCCGTATAGCCGACCAGACAGTTCGTCAGCACGCATGCCGCACACGTCAGCAGTGCCGTCATAATCGTTATGCGCCATTGCAGCGAAAGCCTTTTCATTCGCTATCCTCCATAACGTAGCCCTCTCCAATCCGATTGCGAATCGGGTCGTATCCCAAAGCGCTGCGTAGCTTTTTGCGGAGTGACGAGATGTGAACGCGGGTTGCGTTGCTAAAGCTGTTCACGCTGCTATCCCAAACGTGCTCGATAAGCTCCTCTTGGCTTACCGGTCGCCCCTGATTAAGCATCAGGTATTCCAAGATTCCCGTTTCCTTGCGTGTAAGAGATAGAGCCTCACTGTCCACGGAAGCGATGCGCGCCTTGGTGTCAAAGCTGAGCTTTCCGCAGGCTAATACTATGTCGCTTTGTGCGAAGCGCCTGAGGGTAAGGCTGCGGATCCTTGCCGCAAGTTCGTCCAGATGAAACGGCTTGGTAAGGTAATCGTTGGCGCCGGCATCGAGTCCGGCGACTTTATCGGATACTTCGCCACGCGCGGACAGAATCAGTACCTTAGTCTCGCAATCGGTTTTCCTAAGTTCCCTGAGCACGGCCATGCCGTCGATACGGGGAAGGTTGAGGTCGAGTACCACGAGGTCAAAGACTTCGACGCCCAGCAGGTCGAGCGCCTCCTGCCCGTCGTGGCAGCAGTCGACGCTGTACGCCAGGTTTCGCAAGCTGCGTGCGATCGTGTCGCACAGTGCTCGCTCGTCCTCGACGATCAAAATACGCATAACAGTCTCCTTGCACATTCCAAATCGCGCTTAACACGGATTTTATAGTCGATATGGTCCAATGGTCGCGTAACGAAAGGAGTGGTCAGGTTGTTCAAAGCGGTAAAGCCCGTGGTACAGGTCGCTTTGTTGATCGTCGGAATTGCCATGGTGTGCTTTGGTGTTATGCGTGGCGAGGCGGATGCCGTGCTGGCCAAAGCGATTAGGCTGTGCTTGGAGTGTATCGGAATTGGATAAAAGAGAAAACACTGCGTCGCATGTTTTGGCCCGATTTCGCGGATTCATTCAGGCGGCGGCGACGCTGGTCACCAACATTCACCTGCCAAACTTTGCCAAAGGCGGCATCTATCAGGGCGCGGGAAAAACAGTCTGCGTACCTGGACTTAATTGCTATTCGTGCCCCGCGGCATCGGGTGCGTGCCCCATCGGGTCGTTCCAGTCGGTGGTAGGTTCATCCAAGTTCAACTTTTCTTACTATGTTACCGGTACGCTCATTTTGCTCGGCGTGCTGCTGGGACGCTTTGTATGCGGCTTTCTGTGCCCGTTTGGCTGGCTGCAGGAGCTGCTTCATAAGATTCCCGGAAAAAAGTTCTCCACGAAAAAGCTTAAGCCGCTCACGTACATCAAGTACGTCGTGCTGCTGTTTGCCGTGGTGCTGCTGCCCGTCTTGATGGTTAACGACGTGGGCATGGGCGACCCGTTCTTTTGCAAGTACATCTGTCCGCAGGGTGTGCTCGAGGGCGCCATTCCGCTGGCCATCGCCAATGCCGGCATTCGATCTGCGTTGGGACATCTCTTTACTTGGAAACTTGCCGTTCTCATTGCCGTGGTAGTGCTGAGCGTTTTGTTCTACCGCCCCTTCTGCAAATGGATTTGCCCACTCGGCGCATTCTATGCGCTCATGAATAGGGTGTCCTTGTTGGGGATTCAGGTTGACGCGTGCAAATGTGTCTCGTGCGGCAAGTGCTCAAAGGTTTGTCAGATGGACGTTGATGTGGTCCGCGCGCCCAATCATGCCGAATGTATCCGGTGCGGAAAGTGCATCGGGGCCTGTCCCGTCGATGCCATCAGCTATCGCTATGGCCTGGATGTGTCGGCGGAAAAGCTTCCCTTGACCGCTGATAAAAAGTAAACAAGCTTCGACAAAACGGAGGAATGACTATGAAGCTTTCTAAGATTGCGGCCCTGTTTATGGTGCCGGTATTGGCCTTGTGCCTTGTGGCATGTTCGGCGCCCGGTGGCAATGCGAGCGAATCTGCGAGCTCCGATCCTAAGATCGCAGAACTCACTGCGCAGAAGCCGGCCAATGCCGACGAGGCCGCCGAGCTGTATGCGAAGCTCATGCAGAAGGAGAACGAGATCTTTTCGAGTGATAACGCGCTGTGGGAAAAGGTATTCAATGCGGCAAATAAAGACTCGGCAATGATTGAGGATGGCAGCAATTACGGCGATTTTCTGCTCAAGACCATCGACGGCGCCAAGGATGAGTTCACGGCGGATGAGCTTAAGACGCTCAAGGCCGGTGCACAGCAGATCAAGGAGATCGAGGACAAGCTCGAGAGCTTGGAGAAGGAGTTCCCCGGCTGTGGAAGCACGCCGAGCGCAGGCGAGAGCGTCGACGCTTCGACCGCTGGCATGACGGCTGGTGCCAATGCTTCGAGCGAGGCGACGAAGTTCCCCAGCTTTACGGGCAAGGACCTGGATGGCAACGACGCGAGCAGCGACGAGCTGTTCTCTAAGAACAAGGTCACCGTCATGAACTTCTGGTTCACCACTTGCAAGCCGTGCGTGGGCGAGCTGGGCGACCTTGAGGACCTGAATAAGGAGCTTGCCAAGAAGGGCGGCCAGGTCGTGGGCGTCAATTCCTTTACGCTCGATGGCAACAAGGGCGAGATTGCAGATGCCAAGGACGTGCTGAGCAAGAAGGGCGTGACATATAAGAACATCTGGTTCAAGTCGGATAGCGAGGCCGGTAAGTTTACGTCAAATTTGTTCTCGTTCCCGACGACGTATGTCATCGATCAGAATGGCAACATCGTAGGGGATCCAATCGTGGGAGCCATCAGCTCCGCCGAGCAGCGCGCAGCACTCGACAAGCTTATCGACCAGGCGATTGCGAATAGCGAGCAGTAGAAAACACGTAAAGCATGGCGAAGATCGTGCGCCGCTGCGCGAAGTAGTCCGCTACCTTTCAAGATAAACTCCACCATATAGAGGTCCCGCTCGGGACCTCTTCTTTTGGGCGCCGTCCCGTCCGTTTTTTGGCACGCTTCGTTACATTCCTCACTGGCTCCGGCAAAAAATGGGGATAGAGTAGGACAAACGCGTCGAATACGAACGGCGGGGGAGAGCGGGCAAGTGCGCCCGCGTGGGAGAGGTTGCCGTCCATGTTGGAGCTCAAAGGTATTTGCAAAAGGTACGTTACGCAGTCGTTTACGCAGGTGGCGCTCGACAGCGTAAGCCTGTCTTTTCGCGATAACGAGTTCGTGGCCATTCTGGGACCTTCGGGGTCGGGTAAAACCACGATGCTCAACGTTATCGGTGGGCTCGATCATTTCGATTCCGGTGACTTGCTGATCGACGGCATATCGACCAAGGACTTTCACGATCGCGATTGGGATGCCTACCGCAACAACCGCATCGGCTTTGTGTTCCAAAGCTATAACCTCATCCCGCATCAGACCATTTTGGAAAACGTGGAGTTGGCGCTTACACTCACGGGCGTGGGCCATACCGAGCGCCGCGAGCGTGCGCGCGAGGCGTTGGAGAAAGTCGGCCTGGGCGAGCACGTTAACAAGCGCCCGAGCCAGCTTTCGGGCGGGCAGATGCAGCGTGTGGCCATCGCCCGCGCCCTGATTAACGATCCCGAGATTGTGCTGGCCGACGAGCCGACCGGCGCTTTGGATTCAACGACATCCGTACAGGTCATGGATTTGCTCAAGGACGTGGCGCGTGACCGCCTGGTCATCATGGTCACGCACAATCCCGAGCTGGCGTACCAGTACGCAACGCGCATCGTTAACCTGGCGGACGGCAAGATCACCGACGATTCCGATCCTTTCGATGTCGCCGACGCCACGCGCCGCGAGGCCAAGCCTACGCGCAAAACCTCGATGAGCTTTGTGACGGCGCTGGGGCTTTCTGCCCGAAACCTTATGACCAAAAAAGGCCGTACGGCCATGACTGCCTTTGCGGGCTCGATTGGCATTATCGGTATCGCGGCGATTCTGGCGCTGTCCAATGGCGTAAACGGCTACATCAAAAAGGTCGAGGAGGATACGCTCTCGAGCTACCCGCTCACCATTTCCAAGCAGGACTACGACCTGTCATCCATGATGGGCGGACAGGGGGCCACGGATGATGAGGCGTCCAACGGCGAGGATTTATCCGACGGTACTGGTGGCAAAGCTAAGGGAACCGATAAGATCCCCGTGGTTACGGCCGTAAAGGACATGTTTGCAAGCGTTAAGTCCAACGACATGACGAGCTTTAAGGCATGGCTCGATGCCGGTGGCGACGGCATCGATAAAGAGGTCAATGCCATCCAGTACGGCTACGGTGTATCGCCGGTTGTCTATCGTGCGGGTAAGGGTGACGAGAAACCCGTTCGGCTTGTTCCCAACGCCATGACCGAAGCCATGAGCGGAGGCGCGAGCTCGGCGGCAACGGTGAGCATGGAATCCATGGGAACCTCGGTCTTTAACGAGATGATTGACGACCAGAGCCTGCTCGACAGCCAGTACGATGTCGTCGCCGGTCATTGGCCTACGTCTGCTAACGAAGCCGTAATGGTGCTTTCGAGCCGCGGCACGGTGGGTGACTATACGCTCTACAGCATCGGTGCGCTGGATATCGATGAGCTCAACGATCTGGTAAACAGCGCTATGACGGCTGACGGTGGGGTCGAAACGCCCGAGACCGGCACCGACTTTACCTACGACGATGCGCTGTCCACGACGTTTAAGGTGCTGTCGCCGGCCGATGCGTATCGCAAAAACGAAGAGACCGGCATGTGGACTGACATGTCTGGCGACGCCGACTTTATGGCCGCCAAAGTTGCCGATGGCATCGACGTGCACATTGTGGGCGTGGTGCGACCTAACGAGACGGCCAATGCGAGCGCGTTGTCTCCGGGCATTGCCTATACGCATGCGCTGACCCGCCAGCTTATGGAGCGCGCCGCCGATTCGCAGATTGTGCAGGAGCAACTCGCCCACCCCGAGACGGATGTCTTTACGGGCAAAACCTTCGACGAACTGCAGGGCGAGGCCAAGCAAGGCTTGGATCTGGACAGCATGTTCAGTGTGGACGAGGCGGCGCTGAAGAGCGCGTTCTCGTTCGATGCGTCTGCGCTCTCGGGTGTTGCCGGCGGTATGGACCTGTCGGGTCTTGATTTGTCCGGGCTGGATATTGACCTTTCGGGCGTTGGTAGGGACATCGACTTCAGCGACATCATGGCCAAAGCGCCAACCCCAGATTTCTCGGGCGTCTTTGACGGTCTGGAACTCACGCCCGAGCAAATGCAGCAGGTGGGAACGCTTGCCAACCAGCTGTTTGAGGGCTTTTTGCAGTCTGATCAGTTTAAGGCGCTGTCACCCGAAGATCTTAAAGACGCGTCAAAGCTTGCCGCCGCGTTCTCGGCGTATCTTGAGAGTGATACGGCAGCCCAGCAAATCCTGGCCCAGCTCAAAGCGCTCGGCGGCGATGCCCTGGCCGAGCGCCTGCAGCAGGCGATGACCGACTATGTGCAAAAGCAGCTGGCTCCGTATCTGCAGCAGGCTATGGATCAGGTGATGAAGTCGATCAGCGATCAGATTGCGGCAACGGTGTCAGCTCAGCTCAAGGCAGGCGCGGCAGGGCTCATGGGCCAGATGGCGACGCGGATGTCATCGAGTTTTGCTAGCCTGGCGAGCGCCATGCGCGTGGATGCGAGTGCCTTTGCTCATGCCATTCACTTCAACATGGACGCCGAGGACCTGAGCTCGCTCATGATGAGCTATGCCAAGGCTTCGAAGCTCACCTACGACAACAATCTGACCACGTTGGGCTATGCGGACGAGGCCGACCCCATCTCAGTCAAGATTTTCCCGCGCGACTTTGAGGCCAAGGAGCGCGTGCTCGATCACATCGACGCGTACAACAAGCAGGTCAAAGCCGTCGGCCACGATGAGCAGGCGATCTCGTACACCGACTACATGGGTATCATCATGGGCTCGGTGACCGACATCGTGAACACCATCAGCTTGGTGCTCATCGCATTCGTGAGTATCAGCCTGGTGGTGAGCTCCATCATGATCGGCATCATCACCTACATCAGCGTGCTGGAACGCAAAAAGGAGATTGGCATCCTGCGTGCGATCGGCGCGTCGAAGCGCAACGTGGCCAACGTATTCAATGCCGAGACCTTTATCGAGGGCCTCATCGCCGGCGTCTTTGCCATTGTCGTTGTGATGGCCGTGAGCTTTCCGGTTAATGCCTGGGCGCTTGCTGCCAAACAGGTGCCCAATTTGATGAGCCTGCCCGTGCAGGATGCGCTGGTGCTCATTGCAATTTCGGTGTTACTGACGGTCGTTGCCGGCCTGCTGCCCGCCCGCAGCGCGTCCAGGAAGGATCCCGTGGAGGCCCTGCGCTCCGAATAATGTGACAAGGGGCGGTCCCTTTGTCACGTTGAGACCCTTGCGAAATCGGGGTCTAATTACCGTTCGGCAGGTTAAGAACTCCCTCTCCCCGCTTAATGCTTGACGAAGAGTCCTCTGGTTTATATACCTATCGGTAGGCATATAGGATGTATTGCCGATAGAAATGGAGCAACCATGACTCTCACCACACCAGCCAAAAAAGATTGTCTCCGTGAAAGCGGCGCATTTGCTTGGGTCGTCGTTATTGCGCTCGGCTTAATGTCCGCCGGAACAACTGGCACATATAGCATTATTGCCGGCTCATTCGTTGCTCCAGTATGTGAAGATCTGGGCTTTGACTACACTTCTTTTTCTTTCTATTTCACCGCGATTCTTCTTGGCCTTGCGCTTGGGCTTCCGCTTTTGAGTTGCTTCATTCCAAAAGTAATCGGCAAACCATGGCATATTTGCATTGAACTCGTCCTTATTGCCGCCGGCGCCGCAATGGCGTTCTACACCGAGGTCTGGATGTTCACCGTCTCCGCCGCAGTGATCGGCATCTGCTTTTCGTTTACAACGGGCGTCTGCATGTCCGATGTCATTGACCAATGGTTCAGCAAATCGTCCGGTCTCGCCATCGGCCTCGCTTGGGGCGTTAATTCTCTCTGCACGCTGTTATTGAGTCCTGTCATTACGCTGGTCATCGAGCAGCAAGGCTGGCGTACGGGATACATCGTGCTTGCGGCCGTTTCTGCAGCTATGATTTTGCCTGCAAGCGCATTTATCATTCGCCTTAACCCCTCTGATCGCAATATGCTTCCGTACGGAGAGACCGCCTCCGAAACCCATGAGAGCTGCAGCGCCGATGAGCAGGAAGATGTCCTTTCGGGCATGGCACTCCGCGATGCCGCGAAAACGCCGTCTTTTATTCTCTGTGTCCTCTTGCTTTGCGTGGCGCAGCTCACCTGCTGCATGAACCAGCTGTTTCCAACCTATGCAAGCGAGGTCGGTTTCAATCCTATCGTAGGAAGCTTAATGGTCTCGGCAGCTTCACTCTCCGATATCTTCCTAAATCCCTTCGTGGGCAAAACATGCGACAAGCTTGGCGCTATTAAAGCAACGGTCGCATGGACAGGTGTCAGCATTCTTTCATTCCTGCTTCTTATCATTGGCGGAAGCAATGAGACCGTTTCCATCATTGCAGCTGGTGTAAACGATGTCATGTTCGCCATCGTTGGAACCGCAATGCCGATGCTTCTCCTCTCGCTCTTTGGATCACGCGATTTTGGAAGGATCTATTCGATCGTTTGCTCAGCGGGCTATGTCGTCGGTGCTTTTGGAATGCCGGTCATGATGAAGGTTTACGGCATGGCAGGGTCATTCCAGGGAGTATTTATCTTCTGCATTGCCTGCAACCTTATGATTGCTGCGTTTGCTATCGTTTCCGGCTTTCTCAATAAGGCTGCTGAAAAGTAATAAGCGCCGATTGCACCGGCATAGATTGCCACGCAACAGGGGTCGACTCCAAGCCAGATTGGAGTCGACCCCTGTTTTCGTTTTAAAGGTTGCCCGCAGGCACCATGGGCGCCAACATGCGCTTCAGCTTGGCTGGTCTATTTGAACATAAGCTCGACTATTCCCGCCCAAACCGCTTTCTCATCAATATCCTCACCTTGAGCGACCGTATTGCTTGCTCCCTCCAGAACGGTATAAAGAATTTGTACGTAGAGCATTACGTCGGCGCTATCGGAAAACGCGCCAATCTCTACACCATGAAGAAGGATGTCTTTAAGCGCATCCATGGTTCGTTTGGTCGCCGTCGCTTGACGTTCCTGAACTGCAGGAATTCGATTTGCTTGAACGCTAACCTCGGCCAGCACGCGCCGGCGCTTTTCATCGCTTCGATAGCCACCTATAACTGAATTGCCGAGCTCGATAAGCGCGGCCTTGAACCCGTCCCTATCGACTATTAGCGAGTAGTCGCGCTGATAGTCAATGGTCGGAAACATGCTGTCCAAGAGCGTAGTGAAAATCTCCTCTTTTGAGGGAAAGTAGTAGTACACCGACGGCTTGGATATACCGACAAAGTCGCAAATCTTTCCGATAGACGCTTTGTCATAACCGACTTCTGCCACAAGATCGTACATTGCGTCCAATATTTTTTTTCTTGTGCTCACGCTGCATTTCTCCATTGCAAATCACTTCCGCACTACCAACATTATTAAGGATGGCAACGGAACATCAATTCGTGTCCAAACATGACCACTATATACGGCGAACGGTATGTATCAGTAGGCGAGCGGCAATTATTCAAAATTATCTACCGAACGGTAGGTATAGTAGTACTATAGCAGGTGAAACCCCGCTATTGTCGCGGCCGGACAGCATCGCGGGAAACCCGACGGAAGGACCAACCATGTACGAGAACTATCGTATGCCGGGCGAGTTCGAGAAGCGCTCCAACGTCTATGTGACATGGCTTCCCGATTACATCCGTGCAGAGGGCTACGATAACCGCCAGCCCTGCGTTGACGTGATCAAGGCTCTGCTCGAGTATGGCGACGTTACGGTCAACCTCAATTGCGGCACCCCCGGCTCCTTTGAGGAGGCTTGCTCGCGCCTGAAGGAGGAGGGGGTTGATCTCGATCGCATCGAGATCACGCAGTTCGAAGACTCCAACTTCTATGTCCGCGACAACGGTCCCAGCATCATGGTCGACGACAAGGGCCATTCTTATATGGTCAACCCCGCTTGGACCTATTACGGCGTGTGGGACAAGAACTCCCCGGAGTGCCAGTCCGCACGTAAGGCAGCCGTTCACATGGCGGTTGCGCTCGGTTGCTTCGATATCGTCAATTCCGAAATGGTTTCGGAGGGCGGCGACCGCGAGTTTGACGGTCACGGCACTCTGATCGCCATCGAGGACACGGAATGCCGCAAACGTAATCCCGAGTTCACGAAAGAGGAAGTAGAGGCCGAGTATAAGCGCATCTACAACCTCAACAAGGTTATCTGGCTTCCGCAGCCTATGCTCGAGGACGACGACTATCGACTGGGCATCCTCGACGAGAAGGAAGACGGAACTCCCGTCTTTGGCATGAGCTTTGCAGCTCACATTGATGAGATGTGTCGCTTTATCACTCCGAACAAGATTCTTCTTGCCGAGGTGTCCGATGAAGAGGCAGCCTCGAGCAAGGCTGGAGCAGAGTCTCGTCGCCGCATTGAGGCAGCCTACGAGATCCTGAGCAACGAAACGGACTGGGAGGGCAAGCCCTTCGAGATCGTTCGTATGCCCACCGCCGAGCCTATTGAAGTCGTTATCGCCCCTGGCGATGAAGATTACGAGCTCTATAAGGGCTTCATCGACGAAATGGGCGGCAAGTTTATGGATGGCACCCCCTGGCCCGAGGGCCCCGTCCACTTCTACGCCGCAGCGAGCTACTGCAACTTCCTGATTTGCAACGGCGTCGTTCTTGGCCAGCGTTATTACCACGAGGGCATGAGCGAGGTCGTGAAAGAGAAGGATGAGCAGGCCAAGGCAGTTCTTGAGAGCTGCTTCCCCGATCTCAAGGTCATCATGATTGATTCCCTCGCGCTTAACCTGTCCGGCGGCGGCGTGCACTGCTGGACTAAGGACGTGGCGGCCAGTCGTTAGTGAGCCTTAGAGCCTGCGCTCTTTGGCTTAGGCGCCACATGTACCGCTCCCCGAGGGATATCCGTGTTTTCCTCGGGGACACATTCAACAATAATTTTGATAATAATTCGAAAGGAAATAGGCATGAACAACAGCCTCCGCGGTCGCGACTACATCAACATCCATGATCTCTCCTCCGAGGATTTCCGCTATCTCATCGATCTTGCCTGGAACCTTAAGGCTCAGAAGAAGTCTGGTGTCGACCAGCGCTACTTTCCCGGCAAAAACGTCCTCGCCAACTTTGAGTGGGGCTCGACCCGTACTCGTTGCGCATTCGAGACCTCCTGCAACGATTTGGGCATGGGCTTCACTTATCTGACCAACTCCCACATGGGTGACTGCGAGACCGTCAAGGACGCCATGCGCGTCTTTAACGGCATGTATGATCTCATCGTCTATCGCGCACAGAAGGACGAGCAGTTCCTCTATGACGTCGCCGACCTGGTTGACATCCCGGTCATCAATGCCCTTACTCTCGGCGATCACCCGACTCAGATGCTCGCTGACGCTCTTACGATGGAAGAGCAATGGGGCGGTTTGCGTACGAGCCGCGGCAAGAAGATGGCTTTCGTTGGCAACTGCGCCGGCGCCCCGGTGTGGTATGGCCGTCTGTGCGCTATGCTCGACATGGACTTCCTCGCCATCGGCCCCGACGACCTCCGTCATCAGATGTGCAAGGAAATGATCGAAGAGGTGGAGGCCTGCTACGCCAAGTACGCTCCCAATAGGACCTTTACCATCACCTCTGACCTCGATGCCCTGGATGGCGTTGACGTTATCGTTACCGAGGAGTGGCGCTACATCAACCCCGAGTGCGGCGAAGAGGTTCTGGATCCCGACGACTACAACTCCTGGCTGGGCGATGCCGAGTCTTTGTACCCCTATCGCGTCACCAGCGAGCTGTGCAAGCGCACCAACAATCCCGACATCTTCTGCATGCATGAGCTTCCCTCTGTCCATAACGCAGATCACCGTGTCGGCAAAATGCTCCTCGACCAGTGCAAGAACGACCTCCATCGCGAAATCATCACCGAGGGCTTTGAGATTGCCGACGAGTGCTTTGAGGCCAACGCTTCGGTCATCTTCCGTGAGGCAGAGAACCGTCAGCACACCATCAAGGCCGTTATGTGTGCCCTTCTGGGTCTCTAGGAGCTGTATCAATGGAAAATGCAAAGTTAAAGAGCAGCAAGGTTTACGCATGGGTTCTCGTAATCGCGCTCGGCCTTATGTCTGCTGGCACGACCGGATCCTATAGCGTCATCGCGGGCTCCTTCGTCGCACCCGTGTGCGAGGAGTTCGGGTTTGACTATTCCATCTTCTCGTATTACTTCACCGCAACGCTCATTGGTCTTGCGGCAGCTCTTCCGTTTGTCGGAAAACTCATTCCCAAGGTCGTTGGCAAGGTTTGGCTCCCCGTTGTCGAGCTTATTTTGCTTGCTGCCGGCGCAGGCATGGCCTTCTACACCGAAGTCTGGATGTTCATCGCCGCTGGCGCCCTGATTGGCGTTTGCTTCGCCTTCACCACCGGCGTCGCCATGTCCGACGTTATTGACCAGTGGTTCAAAAAATCTGGTGGCCTGGCAATCGGTCTCGCTTGGGCAGTGAACTCGATTTACATGCTCATCATGAGCCCCGTCATCACCTCTGTCATCGAGGCCGCTGGCTGGAGGACTGGCTATCTGGTGCTCGCTGGCGTCTCCGCCGTGCTCATTCTCCCCGCTTCCGTCCTGATTATTCGCTATAAGCCTCAGGACAAGGGCATGCTGCCCTATGGCTACGTCGAGGGCGAGACGGTCACCGAGACCGAGGAGACGACCGAGGATAGCACGCGTGGCGTTAGCTATGCGCGCGCCATTAAGTCGCCTGCCTTCTTCTTCTGCATCGGCTTCCTCTGTCTCGTTCAGCTCACTTGCTGCATGAACCAGCTCTTCCCGACGTATGCTTCCGAGGTTGGTTTTAGCCCCATGGTGGGCGGCTTCATGGTATCCGCTGCATCGCTCTTCGATCTGTTCCTCAATCCGATCGTCGGCACCACTTGCGATAGGTTCGGCAGCACGAAGGCCATTCTGGGCTGGCTCGCTGTCTCCATCCTCTCCTTTGTCATGCTCATGATGAGCAGCGGCAACTCGACGCTCAGCATCCTCGCAGCAGGCGTGAACGACGTAATGTACGTCATCGCTGGCACTGCCCTGACCGTTTTGGTTATGGATGTCTTTGGCTCCCGCGATTTCGGTCGCATCTTCGCGCTGATCTGCTCCGTGGGCTATATCGTCGGCGCCTTTGGCATGCCCGTTATGATGAAGGTCTATGAGCTTGTCGGCTCCTTCCAGGGCGTCTTCATCTTCTGCATCGCATGCAACGTTATTATCGGCCTGTTCTTGCTGCTGGCAAAAAAGACTGGTAAGAACCTCTCCTGGGACGAATAGTTCGATTCGTCTTAGACATACGCTGTAGGGCTTAACCTGCAGCCGCTTTGGGGCATCGACTAACATCGGTGCCCTTTTTCATCGAATGTGACAAAGGAGCAGCCACTTTGTCACATTGAGTGGCATGTAAATCGAGGTCTAATACTTTTCCGAGAAGTGAACGGCCATACTTGGACCTCCGAAGCATCGACATTTTTAGACGTCAAACCCGCAGGATTTGGCTGGCAAAACCGCAGGAAATTGCATCTCGAAAGTGCCGATGCTTCGGGGGGCCGTTTTCACTCGTTCACTTCTCGGGAAAAGTATTAAACCTCGTTGTATGGGGTGCGGCTGGAGGGTGGTCATCGTTCAGTAGCTACCTCTTCCTTGTGAATCGCCTGAAGCGCAAGGCATAATGCATGTGACAAAGGGACGGCCCCTTTGTTGTGTTGATATGAGAGAAGAGTAGATGATCCTTTCGCTGGCCCCTATGGAGGGGATTACCGGGCATGTGTTCCGTCGCGTGCATGCGGAGTGCTTCGGTGCGCTCGATTGCTATTACACGCCGTTTTTGCCGCCGCCGCGGGTGGGAAACCGCTTTGGCGGCAAGGCGTTTAAGGAGATCGATCCTGCCAATAACCAGGGGCTCAACGTGGTGCCTCAGCTGATGTCCAAGAACGCGGACGAGTTTGTGTGGGCGGCACAGGTGCTCGCCGACATGGGCTACCGCGAGGTCAATCTCAACCTGGGTTGCCCTTCGGGAACGGTTGTCGCCAAGGGCAAGGGCTCGGGTTTCTTGCGCAATCTCGACGAGCTCGAGGCGTTCTTAAGCGATGTGTGCGAGCGGTCGCCGTTGCCGGTGTCGGTAAAGACCAGGCTGGGGCTGGAGAATGACGACGAATACGAGCGCGTGCTCGATCTGTATTGCCGCATGCCGTTGGCAGAGCTGATCGTGCATCCGCGCGTACAGAAGGACCGCTATATGGGCTCGCCGCGCAAAGAGTTTTATGGCGAGACGCTGGAGCGTGCGCCGTTCCCCGTGGCCTATAACGGTGACATTTTTGATCTTGAGGATATGGACGCGCTGGTGGAGGCCTATCCCGGCACGCGCCATGTGATGTTGGGGCGTGGCCTGCTCGCGAACCCCGCTCTGGCTCGCATGGTCAAGGGCGGCCCTGCTGCAACGGCTGCTGAGCTGCAGCGCTTCCACGACACGCTGTTTGCGGCATATGCAGAAGAGATTGGCGGCAATGCGGTCTTCCGCATGAAGGAGTGGTGGTTCTACGCCAAGTGCGCTTTCGCTGATCCCGCTACCGTCCACAAGATCGTACGCAAGACCAAAAAGGTCGACGAATACCGCGCTGCCGTCGAGCGCGTCTTTCGTGAACAGCCGCTTGCACCCACAGCTCGCTTCCACGGCTAACTAGTCATCGGGGGCGTTCTTTAACGACTGGTCATTTAAGGACGTCCCCAACGACTATGTAGCAAAAACATGTACACCAGCATCCAAAGATGTCGAAAAATGTCGACTTTGGATGCTGGTGTACATGTTTGGGTCCGACGGGGGAGCGGGCCTAGGCAATCAGTGCATCAAGTGTAATGAGCTCTCTGAGCCGCTCCGTGCGTGTTTGCCCATGGCGTTTGGCTTTTTCGTCAAACGCCTCAAGAATCGATTCGCCCACACGTGCTGATATAACGACGCTCGGCTCATCGGAGATTGGTGGCCTTCCCAACTTGATGGTGTGACCTTTCGGCCACTCATCTTTTTCGTAGGCTTCCGCGGCTTTCTTCAACTCTCCGGGAGCAAACCCCATCATCTTTTCGAGCTGCTTAGCATCCATGGCGCCTCCTATCGATCGACATAATGTCGAGCGCCGGTTCTCGGATTCTCTTTTTGTATACAATTTTGTAGACAAAAATACAAGCAGTTCATTGGGCTAATTAGCTTGTTTTGACCTGCCTGTTCGATAGGAAATGAGCATTGACGGCTTCGATACTCCTTTGCTTTTCAGCTTGGAATTTGGATGCTCATTGAACTTCCGGAGGGGAGCCCTTTATTAAGCTATTGAGATTCTGGGCAGGAGCTCTCACTGGTCTTCGGTAATGGGGCCAGCTTAATTCGCGACACAGTGTGTCGCGAATGGGAGTAGTCGTTAGGTGTCCTTCAATGGCTACTCATATAAGAACGTTCAAGTGTCGGATTTTGTCATTTAGTGTCGCTCTCAGCGACTATTCTGGAGGGTCGTGGTCAAAAAAGGGCAAATATGAGTACTGTTGCCATTATGGTTGCATTTATTTGCTATAAATTGTAGCTCCTGATGAGATTTGTTCCCATTAAGAGCTACTTTTATTGAACATATGAGGAGAAATAACGTCGTCTGCGGACGAGTGGAACGGTAGCGCACAGAGATGTGGTGTAAGAGGCGGGGCATGCCCCGCCTCCGCCCTTT